>CERE01010920.1_pt1 | contig 123750 bp, 113 predicted proteins | sample 530911 | NCBI WGS metagenome assembly CERE01 (sample SAMEA2621092, study PRJEB7988) | marine metagenome | biome: marine biome (ENVO:00000447); feature: mesopelagic zone (ENVO:00000213); material: "saline water (ENVO:00002010), including plankton (ENVO:xxxxxxxx)" | depth 800 m
CGCATGGTTGGGATAAGGGGGTTGTTGCTAATATTTCTAACTTTAGCATTTTATCCTATAAAGAACCTGACACAGACTTAGAAAATGCTACAAGCGCAACTTATATAGTGTTAAAAGCCCAACCAGGAAAAGAGCAAGAATTACAGCAGCTATTAACCGGAGCCGCATCTGTTGTCGCACAAACTGAACCAAAAACGTTGTTATGGACATCACTTAAATTAGATAGCAACACTTTTGGTATTTTTGATACCTTTACCGATGAGGGTGGAAGAGAAGCTCACTTTGCCGGGAAAGTTGCTGCTGCCCTCAAGGCCCAAGCGGATGATCTTGTCGTTGGCGGCTGGGATAACGGTGTTCTAAACAACATTCATAATTTTGAGATTATTGCAGAAGCTGGTAAATAATTTTGGTCTTCTAGCTTGTATGCTCACAATTAGCCTGACAAAGTGTTCAACTGGACCCTTAAAAGCGCGGCGGGACGCGCAAAAAGCGCCCGCCCAAAGGCCGAGCGTTAGTTTAATAAGGAAAGGAAATCACTTGTCAGAAACACTGAGAGCTTTGAAGCCACCTGGACTAAGGTCTGGAATGATTGGCCTGATTTCCCGTTTTCAGGCACCTACTGGCGCCCTCGCCGTGGTGATCTGGTGTTCTATCGCAGTAATACAGGCATAGGCGGGGGATACCAACCACGTTGTTTTATCACTCGGCCCTGACAACGCGGACAATATTGAAGTTATTTCGTTTGGCGAAGGTTTGCAGAATCCGGCGCAGCCTGCCGTCACTCGCGGTAAGTACGTTGCTCCGCCCTGGTATTGAAGGGTTTTAACTAGCACACTGCTACACCGTCTGTGAAAGCTGGCGAATATCTTTCATCGGCGGCGCCCCAAACAGACGGCTATATTCTCGGCTGAATTGTGAGGGGCTTTCATAGCCGACCTCAAAGGCCGCTTTTGATGCATCGAGGTGTTCTGCCAGCATTAGTCGACGCGCTTCATTGAGCCGCATTTTCTTCTGAAATTGCAGTGGGCTCATCGCAGTCATACTGCGAAAGTGGTTATGAAATGCAGAGACGCTCATTCCCGAGTTATTCGCCAGGTCTTCGACTTTTACTGGCTTACTGAAGTTTTCTTTCATCCATTCGATGGTGCGGGCAATCTGGTAGCCATGGTTGGCGTTCGAGGTAATAGCGCGTAAGCGTGGGCCTTGGTCGCTTTTCAGTAATCTATAGAAAATTTCTTGCCGAATAAGGGGGGCGAGAGGCACGATATCTTCTGGCTGACTCGCAAGACTAAGAAGTCTGCAGAAGGCATCATTCAAATTTCCGGGCACCCGGCTGACTCCGATTCCGCAGCGGTCTGTCTGTTTCTTATCCGGCGTTATCTGATTATCTATCATTAGTTGTGAAATCAGGCGAAGGTCGAGTTCCATGGTCAGGCCCAGATAGGGCTTCTCGGGTGAGGCTTCAATAATTTGCGTGACGACAGGAAGCTCAACTGAGGTTATCAGGAAGTGCTCGGCGTCGTAGATGAAGGTCTCTTCTCCAAGGAATAAGCGTTTACGTCCCTGGCCGATCAGGCAAATGCTCGGAGCTAGCATATAACTGGTAGGGTCGGTGGGTTCGGTCCAGCGGTGAAGACTCAGTCCTGGTACATCGGTATCTATGCGGGCTTTCTGTCCGATAAGGCTGGCAATGAGGCCGCTTAGCTTGTTGTCCAAGGCGCTATCTGAACTACTTATTGAGGTGTTTGTGGACATTCGCTCGCCCTGTCGGCTGCTTTCGATTAGGTCTCTTTATATTAGCACTGGCTTGAGGGCAGGGTTGAGGCTCTCTGTTGTTGATTGTAGTAATAGGCAAGGATCGGCAATTTATCGGCAAGTGTGATTGTGTGTGGTGTCTTGAATAATAAGATCTCAACTGATTCGTTTGTATCACCGTTGCACCTTAGGGTTGCGATCTTTCCGCTGGAGATATTACCTATTACACTCTATTCCTCAGGCTTCTATGTTATTCAGTAGCTTCTAAGGGCTTTAATCAGAGTGTATCCAGCGGATCAACATCGATGTGCCAGCGTACTTTGTTGAAGCCTTTTAATTCCTGAAGTTGTTTCAATGCCGCATCGAGCGTCTGGTGCAAGGCCTTACGCTCGCTGCAGAACACCTGTAGCTGAAAACGGTAACGGCCGTTCCTGCGTTCCATGATTGCAGGCACCGGGCCGAGCAGTGTGACGGGGGCGTCTTTCTGGCCGTATTGTTTTAACCAGTGTTGCAGTATGTGCCGGGCCTGTTCGAGAAAGCGTTGAGCCGTCGCTCTGTCTTCACATTCGCTGCGTAGCATGGCCATGTGGGAGTAGGGCGGCAGTTGCTGATCTAAGCGCTCGCGCAATATCGAGAGTGCCAGCGCGTGATAACCGTCATCGATTAACAGGTTGAGTTGCGGGTGGTCGGCATAGAGGGTCTGAATCCAGACATCGCCGGGAGACTCTGCCCGGCCAGCACGCCCGGCGACTTGCTTAATTAACTGCGCCGAGTGTTCCATTCCCCGGAAATCTGCACTGAATAATCCAGCATCGCTGTCGAGTATTACCACCAGTGTGACGTCGGGAAAGTGATGGCCTTTGGCCAGCATTTGCGTACCGACCAGAATGCATGGATCACCAGTATGAATTTCTTCAAATAAATCATCGAACGCCTGCTTCGTACGCACGGTATCACGGTCAACGCGCTTTACGGGTGTTTGCGGAAATAACACGGACAGATGGTCTTCAATGCGTTCAGTGCCCTGACCGATGGGTTCAATATCCGGCGAGTGACACTCCGGGCACACTTTCGGCACGGGTTGCTGATAGTCGCAGTGGTGGCAATGCAGGTGCGGAGGATATTGGTGCAGTGTCATGCGCGCATCGCAGCGTCGACACTCTGCATTCCAACCGCATTGTTTGCACGCTAATAAGGGGGCAAAGCCACGACGGTTTAAGAATACCAAGACCTGCTTGCCGCGATTCAGGTGTTGCTGCATGGCGCTGAGTACTGGTTCGGCAAAGCCGTGCACCAGAGGTTGATGCAGAATACTGTGGAGCTTCATGCCCGGTGGTCTGGCATTTCCGGCACGACGGGTCAGTTTTAAATGCAGGTATTTGCCTGTTAATGCGTTATGCAGACTCTCCAGCGACGGCGTTGCAGAGCCAAGCAAGACAGGTACCTGAGCCTGATGGGCACGCACGAGTGCAAAATCCCTCGCCGAGTAGCGCAGGCCATCCTGCTGTTTAAAGGAGCCGTCGTGCTCTTCGTCGAGAATAATCAGGCCCAGGTCCGGCAGGGGGGTAAACACCGCTGAACGGGTACCGATCAGAATCCGCGCCTGACCTTCACGCGCCTGTCGCCAGCCTTGCAGTCGTTCACGATCATTCAGACCCGAGTGAAGCAGTGCGACGGGCACATTAAAACGTTCCTGAAAGCGGCGCACGGTCTGCGGTGTCAGGCCGATTTCAGGCACCAGCAGCAGCGCCTGTTTTCCCTGTTTTATTACCTTATCGATAAGCTGGAGATAGACTTCAGTTTTGCCTGAGCCCGTCACGCCTTCAAGCAGACAGGCCTTAAATTTCCCCAGTACGTCAGAGACTTTTTTCACCGCCGATGCTTGCTCGTCATTTAGCTGCAATGCCGGTCGGACGGATTCAGGTAGTGCAGGGACTGGCAGTCGTGTCTGTTCCTCGATTAATCCGAGCTCGGCCAGCTTACGGCACTGGGCCAGCGAAAATCCCTGAGCTGTCAGAAATCGATGAGCAATGTATTCCTGTCGCTGAAACTGCTGCCACAATGCCAGCTGCTTGCTGCCTTTGAGTGCTGGCTCTGTATTGGGTGAGGCGATACGTTGCCAACCGCTCTCATCGGCCTCGTTCAGTCCGGCGCCGCGCCGTAGCATGGTCGGTATCCAGTGTTCGAGCACGTCCCCCAGACTGTGGTGATAGTAGTCTGACATCCAGCGGGCAAGACTGAGGTCACGCGGAGCCAGTAACGGTGCGTCATCCAGCCGTGCTAACAAGGGTTTGAGCTTATTCGTGGGAACTTCACTGCTGTCACGGGTGCCCAAGACAATGCCAGTGAGCAGCTGTCTGCCAAAGTCTGCACGAACCCGCTGACCGGGTTGGTAGTTTTCTCGGGCGTCACCCTCTACCGGCAGGTAGTCGAAGGTGCGTAACAGGGGGACGGGCAGAGCGACGTCGACAACATAAAAGGACATGAAAAAGCTTGCTGATACGGAATGCTCTGGTATTATGCGCGTCCTTATTGCCCTTGCAAGGGCATATTGTATCTATAACAAGCCAGTAGCGCGGTGCATACCGATATTGGGCCCAGCTTGAGAGATCAGGCAAAGAAAGTGGTCCCCGGGATGTGGCGGCGCGAAGACTGTGAGGTGATTTATGAAAGACGGTATTCATCCTGAGTACGCTACCCTGGAAGCAACCTGCTCTTGCGGTAACGTAGTTAAGACTCGCTCGACCAAGCCAGGCACTATGTACCTGGACGTATGTTCTGCATGCCACCCGTTCTACACTGGTAAGCAGAAAGTTCTGGATACTGGCGGTCGTATCGACAAGTTCCAGAAGCGTTTCGGTGGCTTCGGCGGTAAGAAGTAATCGACGCGTTCTGAAAAAGCCCGCTTCTGCGGGCTTTTTTGTGCCTGCTATTTCTCCCATATCCACCTTTTCGTTAGTCATCTTTTCTTAGCCACCTTTTGTAAGCGCTTACTGACCACTTTGCGCTCTGGTATCTGAGTCTTCTGATTTGATATTCTGAAATGCAGTCGGGACGGCCCGGCCAGCATCCCGCTGAACACCACTGGACGGCCAGTCACCCTGAAACCTATGGGAGACTGATATGCAAAGCCGCACCAACCTTCACAAGCAAACACCCCTCCGTCGATTCTCATCCATTCCTGTGATTGATATTTCAGGTTTGTATTCCGCTGTGCCTGCTGAGCGTCAGGCGGTTGCAGACAATATCCGCGATGCCGCAAGAGACGTTGGTTTTTTCTATGTCTGCGGACATCGCGTTCCCGAGGCAGCGACCGACGATCTGGTCGCGTCTGCAAAGCAGTATTTTGCTCAGCCATACGAACAGAAGATGCAGAATTACATCGGTTTGTCGCAGAACCACAGTGGTTACGTTCCAGAGGGCGAAGAAGTCTTCTATAGCCCGGGCTCAAGTTCAGACGTGAATAAACCCCGGGATCATAAAGAGGCGTATGATGTTAACTACGACCTGAGTGATCTCAGGTATCGGAGGCCGATGCTTGGCCCAACGCTCTGGCCAGACGATGCCGATTTCAAAGCGAAAGTGAGTTGTTACTACGGCCACGGAACCGAGCTCGCAAAGGTTCTGTTCAGGGGCTTTGCTCTTGCACTAGGGCAGGAGGAGACCTTCTTCGATGGCAAGCTGATTCGTCCACCGAATCAATTGCGCTTGATTCATTACCCTTACGACCCGGGCGTGCAAGACACCCAGGGCATTGGTGCGCATACGGATTACGAATGCTTCACCTTACTGCTACCCACCGCCGATGGCCTTGAAGTGTTGAATGAGGAAGGGCGCTGGATTGATGCTCCGGTCATACCCGGATGTTTTGTGGTTAATATTGGCGACATGATGGAAATACTGAGTAACGGTCATTTCAGAGCAACTACCCATAGGGTGCGTAAAGTGAAAGAGGAACGTTACGCATTCCCGCTCTTCTGTACCTGTGATTACGATACGGTCATTGAGCCTGTGATGGCCCCTTGTGAAGGGGTTGAGAAAAAGTATCAGCCGGTCAGGTGCGGTGATCACTTGTACGCTCAGACCATAGATACATTTGACTACCTTCAGAAGCGACTGCGTTCGGGGGACATTGAACGCCCGGAGACTCAGCCGGGCGTTGGCTTTGGCCGGGAGGAGCGGGCTCTATGACACGGAAACGATGGATAGAAAGCCTGTTGGATATCGCTTGTACGCAGGGCGCCGTCTGGCCAAGGAACTCGGTTCCTGAGTGGATGTGCGGTGCTTTCCGGCGGCGATGCATCAGTTTTGCTAATGGGTTAACTGATACAGACACACGGGTGTTCTGGCTTCAGTCTGGAGCGCTGACGATAGATCTGCGTTTGCCGCTCGAATACGAACAGCAGGCGGAGCCTGATAATAAGGCGGATTACGAAGGCTGGTACGCGCACAGTGTCTGGCAACATAACTTGCTCGACTGGCAGGGAGGCGTGTCTTCGCTGAGTGAAAACCGTTGGCCCGAGCCCGCAGAGCTAAGGCGTGTGGGCAATTGCATGATGGAGTTCGCGCCAAGCGGCGCCTATGTTGAAGACTGGCGCCTGTTAAACAGTGTACCGGGGTTATTCGTCGGTCTGGAGTTGATCGGTGAAGAAGACCTGACGACCGGTGCCAGCCGCGAATTACAGGGAGCGCTTATCCTTGCTGGTGACTGCATGGGCGCTGTTATAAACAGACCGGCGGAAGAGTTTATCACGGATATCGGCGAGCTCGAGGGTGATGAGATCATCATCCGCCACTCCCGCGATATTCAAAGAACAGGGAAGGCTATGTTCAGCGCTCTGTTCGAGGCTGACGACGGAGAGTTTTTCCACAATACAAGTCAGCCCGAACAGATACGGCTGGTGGCTGGTCAGAAGTCCTGGTCGTTTCGTATTGATACTCTTGTTGGTGACTTTCACTTCGCCCCCGGTACTTCGCAGCCTGAGAATGCAGAGCGTTGGTTTAAACAATTTCAATCAACGCTTGGCCGTTACCTCCGGCGGGTTGTGTGAGTGCTCTAATTAGCCCATGCCGGGCAATTCTTCCAGTGCCTGCTATGCTTAAACGTCAGGTAAATCAGTTGGGTTCTGGAGCCTCCAATGGAAGACGAAAAAGAGTTTGATCTTAGTGAAGGTCAGCGTATTTCTCTGCTTGAGCGAACGGTGTCTTTAAACCGCAAAGTGGTGATTGTACTTGTGGTGCTCTCGGTTATCGGGCTATCGGCGCTATCGACTCTGGGCATTGTTTCGCTACTGAAAGAGGATATCGCCTACGCCAAAGCAACAGAGCTTGAACTGGTGAAAAAGGAAAACGAAGCTTTGCGCATTCAGATGGCGGCGTTTGAAAAATCACTGGTGCAATACCGTAAGATTATGGACACCAGTCAGGCGTCTGGCTTTAAAGAAATTCTTCTCGATCAGGAGCAGAGCTACCAGACGCATCTCAGTGCGTTAAAACAGGGGATGCGTGATCTCGCGAAAATGATGCCGGGTTCGCGTACCTGGTTGGAGATGTATGACGAACAAATGGACATCGCATTGGAAGAAAGCCGCCAGCGAGTTCAGGAACTGGCGGCCATTCAGACATCTGAGCTCAGGAAGAAACCAGCAGCAACGACGCCCTGAATCAAGATAAGTACTTAGCCGCGGTGGTCAGAAACAAAAGGATTGTGCTGACGCTCGTGGCCGAAGGTTGAATTCGGGCCGTGCCCACAAATAAATTCAATATCGTCGCCCAGCGGAAACAGCTTCTCGCGGATGGACGAGACCAGCTCGTCGAAATTTCCTTTAGGAAAGTCAGTACGACCAATCGACCCGTTAAAAATAACGTCGCCAACTAAGGCTTTTTTGCTGTCTTTATTGAAGAAGACAACATGCCCAGGTGTGTGTCCTGGCGCATGGATAACCTCAAGTGTCACGTCACCCACTGTAACCGTATCGCCATCGTTCAGCCATTGATCCGGAGTGAATGACTCAACGTTGGGAAATCCGAACATCATAGATTGCTGCGGCAACGACTGGATCCAGAAGTCATCTTCCTTATGAGGACCAATAATGGGAAGGCCGAGGTCGCGTGCCAGAGCTGCAGTGCCTCCAGCATGATCAATGTGCGCATGCGTCAGCAGAATTTTGGTCGGGTTCGCACCCATTTTTTCAATCTGCGCTTTGATTTTATTAATTTCACCGCCGGGGTCTACGATGGCGGCTTCTTTGGTGTTGTCACACATCAGAACAGTGCAGTTCTGCTCAAAAGCAGTGACAGGAACAATGGCGATCTGCAAAGCCATGAAGGCCTCCTTAAAATACTTCTACTACGTCAGGTGACTGACCGGCGAACTGCGGCATGGTCATTCCTGCACGCGCATTAATATAGGTCGGGTCAGTGACTGTGTACTGGCGGCCATTATAAACGACTGCGTCGCCTTTCACCTGACCTGTAAATTCAACGGCTGCGGCCACATGCCCTGGGTAATCCAACAGGACGACGGGCAGGCCCAACAGGTCATGCACCAGCAGCGAGAACAGTGCGGCTCTGTCTTCGCAGTCTGAGGCAGCATAGTGCAGGGTTTCAAGTGGGAACAGGTAGTTCTCAGTATTAAACTGCTGCTCGTCGGTCTGATATTCAAAAGCGTTCTGGACAAAGTTGAGCAGGCGGTTAACCGCGACTTCTTCAGAGTGCCCCTGTAACAATGGCTTCAGCTGTTTAGTGAGCTCGGCCCGTGTCGCTGCGGGCAAATTGAGAATCGGATAGCGTGGCAGGTTCAGCTGGGGCATGGAATCCAGATAACGGATCTGCTCCGCTGGGTAACTAACGACAACATTCACTGTTTCTTCGCCCTCCTGATAACTGAGCGTCCGCTTGCGGATATCTCCCGCCCCGTTGAAGCGTTCAGGCACTTTGAAGGCCACCGCACGTGACGCTGTCTCGTGTTGCTTGCCGTAGGTGTAGACCTTTCCTGCAATTCGTACATCACCATTGAGTGGCAAGGCGTAGTAGCGTTCACCACTGAGAGTAAAATACGTAACGCCATACACATCGTCGTCAGCAGGCATTAGCAGGTAAAGGCGGTCGTTGTAGGCAAGGCGGGCGTCATAGCCGAGTTTTACGAGCATAAACCAGCTCAACATAATGCGGCTGTCGGCATTTCTCGCTACGGCCTCAGAGTAGTCGGAGACAAGCCGTGCCGTTGCCCAGTCGCTCAGCGACAAAGACGTCTTAGTGGCATTGAGCTGCTCTAAGGCGGGTTTGAAATCACTCCGTGCTAACGCTTCCCACGCTGAGGCAATAGCGTCGGAGGAGGGCCTGGATGAAAATGCACGTGGCATGGCTTTGTTGTAGGGCAGGCGTAAAGCGTGACCATAAAAGTTAATACTGGCGGCAGGGCCTTTAATTTGCGGCTGGGGTGCCACTTTGACCGGCGTTTGCTCTGGCGTTGTGTTGTCGGGTTCGCGAGTCGGTGTCGGAACAGGCACACTTACGACTGGCGTAGGTTCGGTTGTTATGTCTTTTGGTTTTTCTTCAGGAGTATTAACAGGTGTATTAACAGGCGGTGCTTTGGGGATGTTTGTGGGTTTTGGGGCCTGATCTTCTTCCTCGCCTGACTCGGTATCGACCGGCTCCCAGCGCTGCTTCAGAAATCCGATAAAGGCTTTGTCGTTTTCGTCGAGATAGCTCTGAAATTCTTGCTGAGTCGTGGCGCGCCAGCGTTCGTAATCGCTCATACCTGGGTTCGCGACGACAGAAAGAGTAGCTGCGCTGGCGACGACACCGCTGGCTATCAGGGTGCAACGGATAAGATGTTTCATTGGATCTCCCCCAAAACAAAAAACCGGTACAGAGTTACCCCGGTACCGGTCTGGATATCATACGCTGAGCTGACTCAGTTCATGTTCAGCATTTCTTCGCGCATTTCGTCGAAAGACTTCTGAGCCTGAAACTTCTGCCACAGAGCTTTCTCGTTGTTCATTGAGGTTTTCAGGGCCTCTTCTGCCAACTGGTTAACGGTGTCGGCGTCGAGACCAACGAGAACCACCATGCCGCCGCTAGGCGTAGGCATCTGACGGAAGATCTTGCTGCCAGTCAGTGTCTGCTTGGTGATCTGTTTGGTTGTCACAGAGTTTACCTGATCAACTGTTTCGTCGTCCGCTGTACCCGTGGTTTCGGCGTACTGTTTGATCATGTTCTGAACTTCTACCTGCATGGTCTGAGCAAGTTCAACGCGCGCGGCAGTCGCTGCCATTTGCTTCATGAAGTTTGCGCCAGCGGCAGATTTATCGGCGTAACCGACGGCGGTCAGGTCGACGCCATCAACAGGGGCACCACAGACCCACGCAGGAGCAGGCTGCATGCTGCCATCGGCGAAGACACACTCAGCAACTTGAGGTGCCGGTTCGTTAGAAGAACACGCAACCAGCAGAGTGGCGGCAGCGGCAGTAAACAGGTGACGGATATTCATCCTTAATCTCCTACAGGTATTTTCAAAAGACTCGTTCGAGAATAGCCGAAGCAATATTAAAATACTACCGCACTCAGACGGCTACTCTCACCACTTGTGATCTGAGTCAGAATCAGTGCTGATGCCCGCCAATGCCGTGGGCGTGGCCGTGATCAAGCTCTTCTGCAGTCGCTGCACGAACGTCCAGAATCTCGACGTCAAAATGTAAGGTTTTTCCGGCAAATGGGTGATTAGTGTCAACGTCTGCCATGAAACGACCGACCTTTACGATGGTCACCTGACGCTCGCCCTGATCTGTGTGTACAGAAGCGACCATGCCTTTGCTCCATTTCTTTGAGCCCTGAAGGTGCTTGACTGGTACGCGCTGCACTGAACCTTCAACGCGGTGACCGTAGCCATTTTCTGGTGTTACAGTGATTTCGAGCTTGTCACCGGCCTGCTTGCCTTCGACAGCTTCTTCAAAGCCCGGGATCATGTTGTTGTGGCCCTGCAGGTAGGCAATCGGATCATGGCCCGCAGTGGACTCAATCTGTTTGCCATCGGCATCTTTAAGGGTGTAATGCAGCTGAACAACCGTATCTTTGGCGACAATCATGAGCGTTTCCGTAGTCTGTGTATGGTGTGGTTAACTGTGATCATTAAGGCGCGAAGTATCCGGTATCCGCGTGTTTACTGCAACGCTGGCGCCTCTGTGCGATAATCCACCCCTGTCCGGACTGGCAAATTTGTCTTGCCAGTCTCAGGAGGGGAACCCGGTGAAAATCCGGGGCTGTGCCCGCAACTGTAAACAGTGGCTTTTATCCGGTCGACTGTCAGCCAGATTGCCTCCCGGACGTGCAAACCAATTTCTATGATCGAGCGGGTTACTCGATGATGAGCTCTCTGTTCGGGCGGCTTAGGCTGCGTTCCCGAAGTGCGTCCATCATCCGTATTCCGCCCATAATGTGACGATTAGCGTGACAATATTTGTACCGATGCGCGGATACCGATGGTGAATCAGTCCTCACACAACAGCTACACCTCTGGCGATGCTGAACTCGCGCATATCGCTGTTGAGCACTTATCGCTGACTATCGGTGCGAAAGCTACGAACGCTATTCTGCGGGATATTTCGTTCGCTGTGGAATGCGGTAGCCTGGTTGGTATTGTCGGGCCGAATGGTGCAGGTAAATCGTCGTTACTCAGAGCAATCTATTGCCATCGCTACGATCAACCGGCCTCGCTGGCGGGGCAGGTGATGATTGCCGGGCACCCGGTACACCTGATGAGCAGACGCGAGCGAGCCTGTAAAATCGCGGTTGTGCTGCAGGAATCGGCACTGCCTTTCGAGGTGACCGTGCGCGAAGTTCTTGCAACCGGCCTGACGCCTCGTAAGCCACTGCTGTCGTTTACCAGCAAAGATGACACCCGGTTAATAGAAGGTATAGCAGCCGACCTCGATCTGACGCGTTTTATTGATCGTGATTTCGGTTCTCTTTCCGGTGGTGAGAAGCAACGGGTGTTGATCGCCCGGGCGCTGGTACAACAACCTCAGATTCTTCTTTTAGACGAACCCACCAACCACCTCGATATTCAGCACCAAATAGAGACGCTCAGTCTGGTCCGGTCATTGGGTGTTACGGTGCTTTTAACTATTCATGATCTGAACATGGCCGCGGCTTACTGCGATCAATTGCTGGTATTGAATAAAGGTCAGCTGGTGGCCAACGGTGAACCCTTCCAGGTGCTTACCAGCGAATTAATTCAGGATGTATTTCAGGTTGCCGCAGATGTTGCTGTGATCCGTAACACTTATACCCATGAACGCCGTATTCGTATTGCCTACGATATGCCTCCGAGTCGGACTATTGCTCCCGGATCAGCTGGAGAGCGCAGGGGATGAAAATGCCGTACGGGTTAACTGTTGCAATAACTTTTTCTGTGCTTTGCCTTTCGGTGATTGGTGCGGCGGCACAAGGCGCCTTTGATCTGTCGCTTCTGAATGTCTTTCAGGGCGTCATTATCTGTCCATGGACGAATGATTGTGCGTTGTCGCCGATCGAACAGCAGATTCTTACGGATATTCGCCTGCCGCGGATTTTTATGGCTTTACTAACGGGCGCTGGTCTGTCGATTACTGGCGCTATTCTGCAATCAGTAACCCGTAATCCGCTGGCTGATCCTTATTTATTTGGTATTTCATCCGGGGCCGCTCTAGGTGCGGTGCTGGCCATGTCTGCTTTCACTGGGGCCTTTTCTGGGTTTCTGGCGGCGACGGGCCTGAGTGTCGTATTTAACGTGGCCACCGGGGCGCTTGCGGGCGGAGCGCTGTCTGTTTTTCTGATGTTGACGCTTGCTGGGAAATCAGCGGTTCAGGTCGAAAAGCTGCTGCTTTCCGGGGTGGCAGTTTCTTTTATGCTCAGTGCATTTACCAGCCTTGTGATTTATTACTCAACGCCAGAAACTGCAGCCACATTATTGTTCTGGCTGATGGGCAGTTTTTCGGGCAGCAACTGGGCTGATCTTATTTTGCCTCTTTTGGCTGTGGTGCTTGGCAGTGGTCTGTTTTTCATATTTTCGCGCTGGCTCGTCGTGATGCAGCTGGGCGAAGAAAGTGCCGCTACGCTAGGTGTGCCTGTACATAAGTTGCGGTTGGGGATGTTGCTGGTGTGCTCGGCAGTAACGGCGATTCTGGTTGCAGAGGTCGGCGGCATCGGATTTGTTGGGTTGATGATTCCACATATTGTGAGGCTGCTCGTCGGCGGACAGTTACACCGGGTACTGCTGATGTCTCTGTTGGTTGGTGCGACCTTTATGATCTGCGTGGATGTCCTGGCTCACTCTTTACTTCAGGATCAGGTTCTGCCCGTTGGTATTGTGACATCCGCGCTCGGCAGTCTTTTCTTTTTTATTATTCTTAAGCAACGACAGAGTCGTTGATGGCAGGTGTTATGTTTTCCGTTTCTCCGGTGTCCCGCTCAAGGGATGCTGCCATTCAGCAGCGTATTGATATGAAAACCAAGCCGCCCGGCAGTCTGGGGCAGCTTGAATCATTAGCGGCTCAGCTGGCAGCGATCACCGGTGTCGAAAAGATCCGACTGCATAAGCCTGCCATGTTGGTATTTGCAGCAGATCATGGCATTGCAGAAGAGGGGGTGAGTATTGCGCCTCCTGCGGTGACGCAGCAGATGGTTAAGAATTTTATTAATGGCGGTGCGGCAGTGAACTGTTTCTGTCAGGTTGCCAGCATGGCTTTGTACGTTATTGATGCAGGCATCCTTAATGCCGTTGAGAGTAGCCGCGTTATAAATCAGCGCCTGGGAGCGGGCACTAAGAATATTGCTAAAGCGCCGGCAATGGCACGCGAAACCGCAGAATCAGGACTAGTACTGGGGGCTGAAATAGTGCGTCAGCGAATCGCAGAAAGCAGTAATGTTTTTGCGTTTGGTGAGATGGGAATTGGTAATACGTCGGCGGCATCGGCGGTGCTCGCTGCTATTCTTGGGCGTTCAGTAGAAGAGACTTGTGGTCGTGGTACAGGCATTGATGATGATGCCTTTGAACGCAAAAAATCGCTCATCGCTGAGGCACTCGAGCGTCATCAGTCGACGCCTGAACCTGACGATACGATGAATATTCTGGCTTCTCTCGGTGGCTTCGAAATTGTCCAGATCACCGGTGCTATGTTGGCCGCGGCTGAGAAGCAATGTGTCATTATGGTTGATGGATTTATCGCGTCAGTAGCGGCGCTGGCGGCGGTCAGAATAGCCCCGCAGGTACGGGATTATATGGTCTTCTGTCACCACTCAGAAGAGCAGGCTCACACTCTGATCCTGGAGGCTCTCGATGCTAAGCCGTTACTGGATCTTGGATTGCGACTGGGAGAAGGAACCGGCGCAGCGCTGGCGTACCCGCTATTGCAGTCGGCGCAGTCTTTTTACAATTACATGGCGAGCTTTGATGATGCAGGTGTCACTGCGGTATGAACAGGTTGAGTGAACAGCTGAACCTGTGGTGGATTGCCGTGGCCTTTTTTACGCGAATACCGGTACCGGCCTCGGTCGAGTTCAGTCAGGCGAGCCTTAACCGCGCCAGCCGTTATTTTCCGGCAGTTGGATGGCTGATCGGCGCTCTGTGTGCGACGGCTCTGTGGTTGTTGATGTTGGTCTTTCCTCAGAATGTTGCTGTCTTGATTTCCATTGCAATCAGCCTGCTGCTTACCGGTTGCTTTCATGAAGATGGTCTGGCAGACACCTGTGATGGGCTGGGCGGCGGATGGACCCGCGAGCAGAAGCTAAGCATTATGAAAGACTCCCGCATCGGCACGTACGGCGCTGCGGCTCTATGGGTGTCACTTACGCTGAAATTCGTTGTTTTATCCCAGTTGATCAACCCGGTTCTGGCACTTCTGGTCGCGCATCCTTTGAGTCGAATTATTCCGACAGTATTTATCGCTGCTATGTCTTATGTCTCTGACGTTGATACCTCAAAAGCCAAGCCTTTGGCTGAGTCAGGCTCGGGTGCGGATACGGCTATTGCGATAATCACAGGTTTAATCGCGCTTATGTTTATCAACAACCCGTTCATTATTCTGTTCGTCTTACTCGTGTTGGCAGGCGTTGCGTACGTATTTCTTAAGCGTCAGATTGGCGGGTTTACCGGCGATGCCTTAGGAGCAGTTCAGCAGGTCAGTGAACTGGCTATTTATCTCTCGTTACTGGCTCTGAGCGGGAGCTTCTCTTGATTCACTTAGTGACGGGCGGAGCCCGATCCGGAAAAAGTCGTTATGCCGAACAGCTTGCTAATGAGCGGGCTGAGATTACCTATGTGGCGACAGCGACACCGGGAGACGACGAAATGGCGGCGCGCATTCAGCGTCACAAGAAAGATCGACCGGCGCACTGGGCGCTGGTTGAGGAGCCTTTTGAGCTGTCCTCGGTCGTGAGTGTGTCGTCGTCAACGCTCCTGATTGACTGCCTGACGTTATACCTCACTAACTGGCTCTGCAATGAACAGCGTTGGCCCGACTTTGAGCAGGAAAAATCCGAATTGCTGAGCGCACTGAAAAAAGCCTCGGAAGTACCAGGGCAGGATATTTTTATTGTCACCAATGAGGTGGGGAGCGGCATTGTTCCCCTTGGTGAATTAAGCCGCCGGTTCGCTGATGAGGCAGGGTGGCTGAATCAGGCCGTAGCCGCCATCGCCGATGACGTTACTCTGGTCGTTTCCGGGTGCCCACTGGCATTAAAACGTAATGGAGTACTGCTTCATGGCTGATGCTCATACTTCGTTGCCGGTAAAAGGCTGCCTGATGGTTCAGGGCACAACGTCTGATGCTGGCAAGAGCCTGTGTGTGACCGCGCTATGTCGGATACTTAAGCGCTGGGGTATTTCGGTGGCGCCATTTAAGCCTCAGAACATGGCATTGAACAGTGCGGTAACGAACGATGGCGGAGAAATCGGGCGGGCTCAGGCGCTTCAGGCCGAAGCCTGTGGTTTGCCTCTGTCGACGGACTTCAACCCGGTATTGTTGAAGCCGAATTCGGATATGCGCTCTCAGGTCATTATTAATGGTAAGGCCGTCAGCGAGCTCGACGCACGACGTTTTGGCAACATTAAAGAGCTCGCATTTGACCATGTCTTAGCGGCATTTCAGCGCCTCAAAGAACAGTACGATGTGGTGATTGTTGAGGGCGCAGGCAGTCCGGCAGAAGTGAATCTTCGCAAAAATGATATTGCCAACATGGGCTTTGCCGAGGCGGTAGATTGTCCTGTCGTTCTGATATCGGATATCGATCGCGGCGGTGTGTTTGCGCATCTTACAGGTACGGTAAATATTCTTGCGGCCAGTGAACAGGCAAGAATTAAGGGCTTTCTGATCAATAAATTCCGCGGCCGGATCGAGTTACTCCAGGACGGCCTCGACTGGCTGGAAGACTACAGTGAGAAACCTGTACTGGGAGTACTGCCGTACATTATGGATCTGCGTCTTGATGCTGAAGACGGAATAAACCGGGCTCTGCATGAAGAAAATCTTAATCAGTCAGACCAACAGCGCATTGTTATTAAGGTGCCGGTGCTGCCACGTATCAGCAATCACACCGACTTCGAACCGCTACTTCAGCATTCTGGCGTTGTGCTTGAGTATGTCACTGCTGGTGGTGACCTGTCGGGCGCTGACCTCATTATCCTTCCGGGCAGTAAGAGTGTTCAGGCTGATCTGGCTTACCTGAGGGAGCAGGGGTTCGATCGACAGATTCTTAAGCACCTGCGCTACGGTGGCAAAGTGCTCGGTGTCTGCGGTGGTTTTCAGATGTTGGGTCAGAAAATTTCTGACCCGGAGCAGGTCGAGGGCACGATCACAGAGTCCGAAGGTCTTGGTTTACTTGATGTCAGTACTCGACTCACCGCAGAAAAGCAGCTTAAGAACGTAGACGGTGTGCTGAGTAACTCCGGGAATAAGATCAAAGGGTATGAAATTCACTGTGGTATCAGTGAAGGGGCAGGCCTGCAGACTCCCTTTTGCTGTCTGACCGATCAGCAGGGAAATTCATACACTGACGGTGCCATATCTGGCGATGGCCAGGTGATGGGGACTTATGTTCATGGCCTATTTGACCACCCGGAAACCTGTGAGTTTATTCTTGAGTGGGTATCTGGTTCACCGGGAACGGCAGAAGATTGGCAAGCACTGCGTGAACGTGAAATTGAACGTATCGCTGATATTTATGAAGAGCATATCGATATGGACGCCCTGTTGGATATCATTCAGTAGGGCAGCTGTCACAGATCATTTTTTAAAAATAGAAATTATCAAATATACGAGGTCAGGTAATGTCGAAGTCAGAAGAAGAGTTGAAGCAGGAACGCCATAAAAAGAAAGCGCAGAAACAAAAAGAAAAGGTTGATGCCAGTATTGCGAAAGCGACAGAAGAGCGCGGTATCGTGATCGTGGTAACAGGCAATGGCAAAGGTAAATCAACCTCTGGCTTCGGTACGGTTGCACGCGCTGTAGGCCACGGATACAAAGCGGCGGTTGTTCAGTTTATTAAGGGGCAGTGGGACTGTGGTGAAAGAAACCTGCTTGAGAATAATGGCGTACCTTTCGCCGTCATGGGCACAGGCTTTACCTGGGAAACACAGGACCGAACGTCTGATATTGCCGCAGCAGAAGAGGTCTGGGCGCACGCTAAGGAATACCTTGCTGACCCTCAGTACCACGTTGTTCTGCTCGATGAGCTGACTTACATGCTCGGTTACGATTACCTCAATAAAGAAGAGGTGTTGAACGCCATCCGTAATCGTCCTGAAAATCAAAGTGTTGTTGTTACCGGGCGTGGCGCAATCAAAGAACTACGAGACCTGGCAGATACCGTCAGCGAAGTAAAAGATGAGAAGCACGCATATCGCGCGGGAATAAAAGCCCGTAAAGGTGTGGATTGGTGATCCGCTGCTTCTTTGCTTTCGCATTGATGCTGTGTGCGTGTTTCGCAGTAGCATCGAAACCGATAGAGCGAATCGTTGCCCTGTCCCCGTCTTCGACCGAGATGCTGTTTGAAATGGGTCTTGGTAAAAGGGTTGTGGGTACCGTCGAGTGGGCAGACTTCCCTGAAGCGGCAAAAGCTATTCCGCGTATTGGTAGTTACGCCGGTATTAATATCGAGGCGCTTATCGCGTTACAGCCCGATATTGTCGTGGCATGGAAGAGTGGCAATAAAGAATCTGATCTTCAGAAGCTTGAAGCGCTTGGGGTGAATGTTCTTTACATCGACCCCAAAACGATGGATGCCGTAGCTGATGATATGGAGCGTTTGGGTAGCGCCGTTGGAGAACCTCAGGCTGGGAAAGAAGCGGCAGGTCGTTTTCGTGACCGCTACAGCGCACTAAAGCATCAGTTCGCCAATGCCGATCCTGTCCGGGTTTTTTACCAGTTATCTTACGAGCCATTGCGCACGGTCGGGCAAGGCAGCTGGGTCGATGCTCTGATCAAAGATTGCGGCGGTGACAATGTGTTTGGCAAAGCACCGTCACACTACCCCGTTGTGGCTTTTGAGAGTGTGATTGCCCGCGACCCTGAGGTCATCATTATGTCGAGCCACACGAACGTGGTGAACTCGAAAGAGGCTTTGTGGAGCGAATGGCCATCCGTCGCTGCTGTCAGGGAGGGGCACCTTATTCCGGTAAACAGCTCAGCGCTGCTGCGTTCTGGCCCGCGGGCGACGGAAGGCCTGGCGCTACTCTGCAACGCGATCAACCAGGCACGGTGACCTGTCTAACGGTTACCGGCAGATCTTCTGCTTGAAATGCCGGTTTCTGCCCCCATCTGTACCGAAAGCGACACATCATTTACATCTGAGACACAAGGTACAGAGTCATGACAACGATTGTATCCGTGCGCCGTGGCGACGAAGTCGTCATTGGAGGCGACGGTCAGGTTTCACTGGGCAATACCGTAATGAAAGGCAATGCCCGCAAAGTCCGCCGCTTATACGACGGTAAAGTCCTCGCAGGTTTCGCTGGTGGCACTGCTGACGCTTTTACCCTGTTTGAAAAGTTTGAAGCCCAGCTGCAGCAGCATGGTGGTCAGTTGACCCGTGCAGCCGTTGAGCTGGCAAAAGAGTGGCGCTCAGACCGTGCTCTGCGCAAGCTCGAAGCTATTCTGGCCGTGGCAGACCACACCGCCTCTCTGATTATTACCGGCAATGGCGACGTACTGCAGCCCGAGGATGACCTGATCGGTGTTGGATCAGGTGGTAATTATGCATTGGCTTCGGCTCGTGCCTTGTTGGAAAACACCGAGCTTGGCGCTCGTGATATCGTCGAGAAGAGCCTTAATATTGCTGGCGAAATCTGCGTGTTCACCAATACCAACCTGACCATTGAGTCGCTGAAAGAGAGCGATGTAACCGGCGACACTTCAGGAGCAAATGCATGAGCCAGATGACACCTCGCGAAATCGTCCACGCACTGGATCAACACATCATCGGTCAGAATGATGCCAAACGCTCTGTGGCTATTGCCCTGCGTAATCGTTGGCGCCGTATGCAGCTTGAGCCAGAGCTGCGTGATGAAGTCACGCCAAAGAATATTCTGATGATTGGCCCGACCGGTGTGGGTAAAACTGAGATTGCCCGCCGTCTGGCTAAGCTTGCGAATGCGCCTTTTATCAAAGTGGAAGCCACCAAGTTTACTGAAGTGGGTTACGTGGGTAAGGACGTAGAATCCATTATCCGTGATTTAGTCGAAACTGGGATCAAGCTTCTGCGTGAGCAGGAAATGAAAAAGGTACGCACCCGCGCCGAAGAACTCGCTGAAGAGCGCATTCTCGATGTGTTGCTGCCACCGGCCCGATCCTCTACCAGCTGGGACACGACCGAAGAACCTAAGCAGGAAGACAGCTCCGCGCGCCAGGTTTTCCGTCGTAAACTGCGCAACGGTGACCTTGATGATAAAGAAATCGAGATCGATGTCGCTCAGGTGAATACTGCCGGTGTAGAAATCATGACACCTCCAGGTATGGAAGAGATGACCAGCCAGTTGCAGAACATGTTTGCCAACCTGGGCGGTGATAAAAAGTCCAAGCGTAAGATGAAAATTGCGGATGCCTTTAAGCAGATCTGCGATGAGGAAGCCGGCAACCTACTGAACATGGAAGAGCTGAAAGTCCGTGCGCTGGAGTTGGTCGAACAGAACGGTATCGTCTTTATTGATGAAATCGATAAAGTCGCTAAGCGTCAGGACAGCGGTTCTGGTGGCGATGTATCCCGCGAAGGGGTGCAGCGCGACCTCCTACCGTTGATCGAAGGCTGCACTGTCAGCACCAAGCACGGTATGGTGAAAACAGACCATATTCTGTTTGTTGCCTCGGGCGCGTTCCATCTTGCACGGCCTTCGGATCTGATTCCCGAGCTTCAGGGCCGTCTGCCTATCCGTGTTGAGCTTGAGGCGCTCACTCCGCACGATTTTGAACGCATTCTGACCGAGCCTAACGCGTCTTTAACAGTGCAGTACAAAGCGCTGATGAAGACCGAAGGGTTGGACATCGACTTCACTGCGGATGGTATTAAACGCCTGGCGGAGATCGCTTATCAGGTCAACGAGAGCACCGAGAACATCGGCGCCCGCCGCCTGCATACACTGATGGAACGCCTGCTCGAGAGTGTGTCGTTTGACGCAACGGACCTGACCGAACAAGTGACCATTGACGGAGCTTACGTCGATCAGAAGCTGGGTGCTCTGGCACAGGATCAGGATTTGAGTAAGTTTATTCTCTGATAATGCAGCACTTATAAAAAAAGCCCCCGTTTAAACGGGGGCTTTTTCGTTATCTATATTCTGAAACGAGCAATCTGCTCAGACAGTCTGTTGCTGCATTTTTCACGGCATCAGCGGCCTTGTCGGCGTTATCAGCAATTTCCTGAATGGTCTGACTCATCTCGGTTGCGCCTGTGGCGACGTGGTCGCTTTCCTGCATCTGTTCGGCATTCAGTTTTCGTGTCTCTGAGCCCATTGCCGCGATCTCACGTCCCAGTGATGCGACTTCGTTGGTGGCATTCACACTTTCACGGATAATGTCGTGAATCTGACTGATAAACTGATTGAAGGATTGACTAAGTCGTGTGATTTCTTCCTCGCCAGTGATTGGAATCCGTTGGGTAAGATCACCGTCTCCTTTGGCAATACTACTCATGGTGTGACGCAACCGGGGAGCGGTCGTGCACCCAGAAATAGATATTACCATCGCGAAGTGAACGCAGAGCATCCAGTGCAGCCTCTTTGGCACCTTCTTCACTTAATACGCCTTCCCGAACCATGCGTTGATAGCGTTCCAGCAGGCTATGGGCACTGTTCACGAGTGACTTAGCGGTGTTTTCTTTGGCGGTGTATTCGGCAGCGAACATAACATCGTACTGACTTCTCAGTGCTTTTGCTTCGAGGAGTAGGATACAGATCCGTGCAGCGGCCATTATCAGCCATAAGCGGGCGCGAATGGACAGGTTTCGCAGAAATGTCATGGCGTAGCATCTCCGGGATAGTAAACTTAGGAATTGAAATGAGTATAGAAGTTGAAACCAGGTCTGCTGGTTAAATTGTAATTTGGAGTCTATGTGGTCCCTGAAGCCATCAAAGTAAAGAAATCCAGTCGCTGCGTTGCATTGACTTACGCCGGTGTTGAGTACGAGCTCAGCTTTGAAATGCTGCGTGTGCTGTCACCGTCAGCCGAAGTGCGTGGGCATGGTGTCGGCAATGAAGTGCTGCAGTTTGGCAAGAAAGACGTCGGTTTGCTGAGCATGGAGCCAGCCGGTAACTATGCACTCAAGCTGACTTTCGACGATGGACATGACTCCGGGCTTTACGACTGGAAGTATCTGCACCATCTGTGTCTCAACCAGGATACGCTCTGGCAGGACTACCTTGACCGGCTGGAAGCTGCGGGTAAGAGTCGTGAATCCTCACAGATCAATTTCAAGGCGTTATGAACCCGGACGTAGCTCGTTGAGCCTTCTGTGCCTGCATGGGGCCTTTGAACACTGCGCCCGTGCTGTATACTGACCCAAACTTTTCCTTCCAGGAGTGATCGCTTGAGCGATACCAAGAAGACAAAAACCTTCAAAGACCCGAATGCTGCCGCTGAGGCTGAAAAATACGACAACCCGGTGGCGAGCCGCGACGCACTCTTGATGGTGCTTGAAGAAGCGCCCAGCCCCCTGACGCACCCTGAAGTCTGTGAAGTACTTGGGGAGACCGACGAAGATCGCGTTGAAGCAGTGCGTCGTCGTCTGATTGCCATGTGCCGGGATGGCCAGCTGATCAGCAACCGTCGTAATCAGTTTATGCCGATGAAAAAGGTCGACCTGGTACAGGGCACCGTCATGGGGCATCGTGATGGTTTCGGTTTTGTGCTGCGTGACGAAGGTGATGACGTCTATCTGTCGAATCGACAGATGCGGAAGGTTTTCCATGGGGACAAGGTCGCTGTGCAGATTCTGGGGCTGGATCGTCGTGGTCGCCCGGAAGGTAAGATCGTTGAGGTTTTACAGCGCAACACGCAGCAGATCGTTGGGCGTTACTTCGAAGAGTCGGGCGTGGGCATTCTACAACCCGACAACAAACGCATTTCGATGGAAGTTCTGATTCCGGCGGATGGCCGTAACGGTGCGGAGCACGGTCAGTTCGTTGTGGCGAATATTACCCGTCAGCCGTCACCGAAAGGTCTGCCGGTGGGGGAAGTCATTGAGGTACTGGGCGAACATCTTGCGCCGGGTATGGAAATCGACGTGGCGATCCGAAGCCACAATATTCCTCACGAATGGCCAGAGGAAGTCGAGGCTGAAACTAAGAAAATTCCGGATCAGGTAAAAGCAGCAGACAAGAAAAACCGCATCGATCTACGTCATCTGCCATTCGTCACTATTGACGGTGAAGACGCCCGCGACTTCGACGATGCTGTGTACTGCGAGCGCAACAAGAACACTGGTGGCTGGCGCTTATGGGTGGCCATTGCCGATGTCTCGCATTATGTGAAGGTGAAATCTCCCCTCGATAATGAGGCGTATCAGCGCGCGACGTCGGTGTATTTTCCGGGCTTCGTTGTACCGATGCTGCCAGAGAAACTGTCCAATGGTTTGTGTTCTCTGAACCCGCACGTCGACCGCCTGACCATGGTCTGTGAAATGACCATCTCCAAAGCCGGGCGTATTTCAGGCTACAAGTTTATGGAAGGGATTATTCACTCCCATGCCCGCCTGACGTACAACAAAGTCTGGGACATGATTAATCCGGATGCCGACAAAGAGACTCAGGCCCAATGGCGTGAACATTACGCCGATGTCGTGCCTCACGTCGATGAGTTGTATCGCTTATTTCATATTCTCCGCGAGCAGCGTGAAGTCCGTGGTGCGATGGATTTTGATTCGGTCGAAACCCGTATCGTGTTCGATGCAGAACGCAAGATTCAGGAAATTGTACCGACCGAGCGCCATCACGCACACATGCTGATTGAAGAGTGCATGTTGGCGGCGAACGTCTGTGCGGCTGATTTCTTCACTCGTTATGAGATTCCGGCACTGTACCGCGTTCACAAAGGCCCAAGTTCAGAGAAGCTCGAAAACCTCGGCGCTTTCCTCGGTGAAATGGGGCTGACGATGCCAAACGGTAAAGATCCTGCGCCTAAGGATTACCAGACGCTGCTCAGCCAGATTGAAAAGCGCCCGGATTCGCACTTAATACAGACGGTGCTACTGCGCTCACTCAGTCAGGCGAAGTACGAGCCTGAGAACGAAGGTCACTTTGGTCTGGCGTACAAAGCGTACACGCACTTTACGTCACCGATCCGTCGCTACCCGGACCTTCTGGTTCATCGCGGTATCCGCAGCGTTATCCGCAGTGAGCAGGAGTGTAAGCACGTACTTCGCGCAGAAGGCACGAAGAACATGGCCAAACGTACGATTTATCCATACGACCTGCAGGCCATGGTCAATATGGGCGAGCACTGCTCTATGGCCGAGCGCCGCGCAGACGATGCTACCCGTGATGTCACCGACTTCCTGAAGTGTGAATATATCCGCGACAAAGTGGGTGAAGATTTTGAAGGTGTTATTTCTGCCGTAACAGGGTTCGGTTTATTCGTTGAACTTAAAAATGTTTACGTCGAAGGCCTCGTGCATGTCAGCACACTGCAGAATGATTTCTATCAGTTCGATGCGGTTAAGCATCGTCTTATCGGCGAGCGCACGCGTCGCAGCTTCCGTCTCGGTGACAACATCTGGGTGAAAGTGGTTGGCGTTGATCTGGATGATCGCAAGGTCGACTTCGAATTAACTACCGCGCCTGTTAATGCCGGACGGAGTGCTGATAGCCTGGATATGCCGAAACCCGCTCGCTTACCGCGCAAGCGCCCTGCTGGTGGCAAGGCGGGCGAGAAAAAGGGCATGACCAAAGAAGAGCTGATGAATCCGGGTAAAAAGAAAGCCGGTTCAGGTAAATCAGGCGGACCGGGCTCGACCAGGGCCGACAGCAAAAAAACATCGAAGAAAAAGCCCAGTAAACGCCAGAAGCTGAACGCTAAGAAAAGTGCAGGAGCATCGGGCAAAGCTGCTTCTAAATCGACCGCTAAGAAGAATCCACGTAAGAAAAAATAAATGAAGCTTGAATCGGTTTACGGCATCCACGCCGTTACAACACTGCTGCAACGATCCCCTGGTCAAGTGGTGGAAATCTGGGTTCAGAAAGGTCGGGTTGATGCAAAAATGCAGAAAATCCTCGATCTGGCAGAGGCCGAAGGCTTGTCCGTCATGGAAGCCGATAAGGGGTTGCTTAACCAGAAGGCGGAAGGCAACCATCAGGGTATTGTGGCACTGAGAAAACCCGTGCAGGGGAAGTCAGAAAAACACCTGCCGGATATCCTCGATAACATCACTGGCGACCCGTTTGTATTGATTCTCGATGGCGTGACTGACCCTCATAACCTGGGGGCCGTATTACGTACCGCCGATGCGGCAGGTATTCATCTGGTCATCGCTCCGAAAGACAAGTCGGCACCGTTGACGGCAGTGGCTGCTAAAGTCGCTTGTGGCGCTGCAGAAGCAGTGCCGTATATTCAGGTAACGAACCTGGCGCGGACCATGAAAGACCTGCAGGAGCGTGGCATCTGGATTATTGGTACGGCGGGCGAAGCAACCACCACGATTTACCAGCAGGACTGCAAAGGCCCTCTGGCGTTGGTCATGGGCGCTGAAGGCCCGGGCATGCGTCGCCTGACGCGAGAGCATTGCGACCACCTTGTGAAGATCCCCATGGCCGGTGAGGTCAGCTCACTGAATGTGTCAGTAGCAACCGGTGTCTGTCTGTTCGAAGCGGTGCGCCAGCGTGGTGGTGCCTCGGGTAAAACGTCCGGATAAGTCAGGAATACAAAGTAATGGAAATATACATGAGCTGGTGGAACGAACTGGTGGGTCAGGACTACGAATGGTTCTGGAATGTCGGTATCGCTCTGACTCTGACACTGATAGCAGGCCTTTTCTGGCGCATGTTGCGCAAACGTCTGGTACAGCTTGTCGCAAGCACGGAGAACCACTGGGACGACGTGGTCATCAATGCGATTGCAGTGCCAGTTAACTGGATGATTGTCGCGGTTGGCCTGACCTGGGCCGGAGACATCACCGCCGCGTATTACGATAAAGAAGTGCAGGGCAGCATCTCGGTGGTGCGCCAGTTATCGCTGATTATTCTTGCCGCCTGGGCCATGTGGCGCTTAATTAACCGCGTCGAAGAAAAACAACTCGAAGGTGGCATGGACCCGACGACGGTTCAGCTGGTCGGCAAACTGGCTAAGCTCGCCGTGACCATACTCATCATACTGCCGGTTTTTCAGTTGTTGGGGATTTCAATCTCGGGGATTCTTGCCTTCGGTGGTATGGGCGGCCTGATTGTTGGTCTGGCGGCGAAAGATCTGCTGGCGAACTTCTTCGGTTCGCTGATTATCTATCTCGATAAGCCATTCAAGGTAGGTGACTGGATACGTTCACCGGATCGTTCAATTGAAGGTACGGTCGAAAGCATCGGCTTTCGCGTGACCCGCATACGTACATTCGATAAGCGTCCGCTGTATGTCCCTAACTCTGTGTTCACCAGTATCTCAGTAGAGAACCCGTCACGGATGCTGAATCGTCGCATCTATGAAACCATTGGTGTGCGCTATCAGGATGCGCAAGTCGTACGGGGCATCATGGAAAAAGTACGCGACATGCTGCGCCAGCATGGTGAGATCGATCAGGATCAGACCATGATTGTAAATTTTAATGCGTTTGGTGCGTCGAGCCTTGATTTCTTTATTTACACCTTCACTAAGACTACTGACTGGGTGCATTACCATGAGGTGAAGCAAGACGTACTGCTCAAAATAATGGATATCATCCATGAGAGTGGTGCTGACTGTGCCTTTCCGACAAGGACATTGCACCTCGAAAGCATGCCTGCGGAACTCTCACGCAGAGAGACTGCCGCACAGGGTGTCACACAAGGGTAATCCTGTGTTGGTAGCTTGATAGGCTATTGCTATCAGATGGTTTGAAAAGATCAATTTAACGTATAAGCTCCATGCTTCTAGTATGGAACTCGTTCAAACATAAACCTAATGGAGAAACACCATGATCGATACAGAAATTAAGCCATTTAGCGCAACGGCATTCAAAGATGGCGAATTCGTTGACGTAACTGACGCTGACGTAAAAGGTAAGTGGGCTATCTTCTTCTTCTACCCAGCTGACTTCACTTTCGTTTGCCCAACTGAACTGGGTGATGTGGCTGACAAATACGAAGAATTGCAGAAGCTGGGCGTAGAGGTGTTCTCTGTTTCTACCGATACTCACTTCGTACACAAAGCATGGCACGATGCTTCTGAAACCATCGGTAAGATCAAGTACTACATGCTGGGCGACCAGAACGGCACTATCACCAACAACTTCGGTGTAATGCGTCCAGGCCAGGGTCTGGCAGACCGTGCTACTTTCCTGATCGATCCAGACGGTGTTATCCAGGCAATGGAAATCACTGCTGAAGGTATCGGCCGTGACGCTGACGACCTGATGCGTAAAGTGAAAGCTGCTCAGTACGTTCGCAACAACCCAGGTCAGGTTTGCCCTGCTAAGTGGAAAGAAGGCGACGAGACTCTGGCTCCTTCACTGGATCTGGTTGGTAAGATCTAATTCTGGCCTCGCTGAGACGCGATCTGCGGTGTTATTTTTTCGCTCGTCCCTGCGCCTACCAATCTGGTATGTCTTGGGTACTCGCTCAAAAATGCCTTGCAGCTCATCGCCTCAGCTGTGCCAGATGATCTGAGTTAGCGCCTTGTCGCTAACGCTCAGATGTGTGATGAAAACCCTGGCTTCTGCTGGGGTTTTTCTTTTTGGGTACTCGCTCAAGGATGCCTTGCAGCTTATCGCCTCAGCTGTGCCAGATGATCTGAGCTAGCGGCGTTATCGCTAACGCTCAGACTGAACTAGCTGCGTTGCCTGCGCGGTGTTAAAAGTTGGTTTCGGAATGCTCATTTAGGTGAACTAAACTCCGCTTCCTCAACCAACTTTTGCCTTGCGCAGCCTGCCTCGCAAACGCTCAGATAAAAGACTGAAACCCTGGCTTAGCCGGGGTTTTTCGTTTCGGTTTTTGACATTGCGGATGATGAGTACCAATATATACCAATAATTGGTATTGAGGGGCGAGGTTATGGCTAAGAACACCAGCGTTACGCTTGGCGATCACTTTGATGGTTTTGTTGCTGAGCAGGTACAGAGCGGCCGTTATGGCTCGGTCAGTGAGGTTATTCGTGCCGGTTTGCGCAAGCTCGAGGATGATGAGCAGGCATTAGCGATGCTGCGCAGCGAGATAGCGAAAGGTCTGAACTCGTTAGAAGATAATGGCAGTAAGCCACTGGATATGAATTCGGTGAAGGCTCGGGGAAGAGCAATGCTGAAGAAAGATAGTTAGTATCTGATTGCAGTTAAGCCAAACGATAGGGAATGTCCGATGCTTAATACTGAAGTTTCTTCTGAAGCAGAGAATGATCTGCTCTCGATCTGGTTGTACATCGCCGCCGATCAGCCGATCAACGCAGATCGTTTCTTGGACAAGTTGCTGGTTGCCATAGAGCGTTTGGCTGAGTTTCCATTACTGGGTGTGGAACGTGAAGAGTTGGCTAATGGAGTTCGTAGTTTGTATGTTGACCGCTACGTTATCTATTACGTGGTTTCGGACGCATCATTGAGTATTGTCAGAGTACTCTCTGCTGATATGGACTCCCAACAGTACTTCTGAGCCAACCAGTACATCTGCGCTTATCTATAGATAGGACTTCATAGTAAGAAGCCAAAGCCCTTATTAGTCAGTCACTATCACCCTCTTAGAAAAGATTGATTTATCTTATCAATACTGAGGCGCTACTATAATCCTGTACTTTGAATTAAGGCGCTTCCGGCACCATATAAGTAGCAGCCAGAAGCCGAATCAACATAAAGGAAACCATCATGCTTGATGCAAACATGAAACAACAGCTGGGCGCATACCTTGATAACCTGCGTAACCCGATTTCACTGCTGGTCGCTGTGGATGGTTCGCCTAAGTCGAATGAACTGGAAGAGCTGGCGCGTGAGATCGCAGAGCTGAACGATAAGATTTCTGTCAGCACGACTGAAGACAAAATTAATGGTCGTGCACCGGTGATGGCGATTGCGAAAGAAGACAACGCTCCGCGTGTATTCTTCGCGGGTATTCCGCTGGGCCACGAGTTTACCTCTCTGGTCCTGGCACTGCTGCAGGCAGGTAGCCACCCATCGAAGGAAGACCAGGCATTACAGGATCAGGCGAAGGCACTGACTAAAGAACTGAACTTTGAAGTGTACGTGTCGCTTTCGTGCCACAACTGCCCGGATGTCGTTCAGTCGATTAACCTGATGGCGGCTCTGAATCCGAACATCACCGCAACCATGATTGATGGCGGTGTATTCCAGGAAGAAGTGACCAGTAAAGACATCATGGCGGTGCCTGCGCTGTACCTGAATGGTGAGCCACTGGCGAACGGTAAGCAGACTCTGGCAGACATCATTAACCTGGTTGATGACGATGCCGACGAGAAAGCCGCCGCTGCACTGAAAGACAAAGATCCCTTCGACGTTCTCGTTGTCGGTGGTGGCCCTGCAGGCGCGTCTGCAGCGATTTATGCGGCTCGTAAGGGTATCCGTACCGGTGTCGTTGCAGACCGCTTTGGTGGGCAGGTCGCAGACACTGTGGGAATTGAGAACTTCATCTCTGTACCTTACACCGAAGGTCCGAAGTTGGTGGCGCACCTCGAAGAGCATGTCAAAGAATATGACGTTGATGTGATGAAGGCCCAGAAAGCCGTTGGTGTTCGTAAAACAGACAGCGGCCTGACCGAAGTTGAGCTGTCGAATGGCGCTGTGCTCAGTGGCAAGTCAGTGATTCTGGCTACAGGCGCTCGCTGGAGAGAGATGAACGTTCCGGGTGAGCAGGAATACCGTAATAAAGGTGTGGCGTACTGTCCACACTGTGACGGTCCTCTGTTCAAAGGCAAAAAAGTGGCTGTGATTGGTGGTGGTAACTCAGGTATTGAAGCTGCAATTGATCTCGCAGGTATCGTTGAGCATGTAACTGTACTTGAGTTTTCAGACACACTGCGTGCGGATGCCGTACTGGTGAAGAAAGCAGAATCTCTGCCGAATGTTGAAATCATCAAACAGGCAATGACCACAGAAGTACTGGGCGATGGTCAGCGTGTTACCGGTCTGCAGTATAAAGACCGCGAAACAGACGAAACTCATATCGTCGAGCTCGCTGGTATCTTCGTACAGATCGGTCTGGTGCCAAACACTGAGTTCCTTAAGGACACAGTGACACTGACTGAACGCGGCGAAGTGGTGATTGATGACCACGGGCAAACCAGTATTCCGGGCATATTTGCCGCGGGTGACTGTACGAATGTACCGTACAAGCAGATCATCATCTCGATGGGGGCCGGTGCAACGGCCGCGCTTGGCGCATTCGATCACCTGATTCGTAACTGATTTTAATTAAAGCACCCTGGCCACCGTAAAGTGGCCTTCCTCTGAAAAAGAGGGAAAAAGCCGCAAGACATGAAGTCTTAGTGGCTTTTTTTATGCGTGCTGATTCAAGCCAAATATAGTTCCTTAAAATTCAAAAAATATAATTCGAACTATTTTCGATATGAGCTCTCCGATTACGTACTCGTTTTTTATTACGGAGATGTTTTTATGAAAATGGTCATGAACACACTGACAAAGAAAATGGCAATTCTTGGTATCGCTGGCGCCTGTGCCGCTCCGGTAATGGCGGATCGTGCAATGTATGCCGGTGGTGGTCTGGGAATGGCAGAGCTGGGAGACGACAATGACGTCACCATGCCATACGGTCGTTTTGGCATGTACATCAATGAGAACTTTTCCGGTGAAGTTCGTGCTGGTTTTGGCCTTGATGACGATGGCGTGGAGCTGGACAGCCTGCTGGGCGGTTATGTCCGTGGTGGTATTGCCTTATCTGACGTATTTTTTCCATACGCTATCGTCGGTCTGACCCGTGCGGATTACAGCTATGACAATGGCGCCTTCAGTGATTCTGACGATGAAATGGGCCTTTCTATGGGTATTGGCGCAGACTTCAACATCAATGAGCGATTAGAAATTAACGCAGAATATATGAACTACATCGACGACGATGATGTAGAACTGGATGCTCTTGGTGTTGGTCTGGCCGTGAACTTCTGAGGTATGCTCTGGGGTATGACTGAATCGCATACCTCTCATAATTCGCATGCCTCTTCACCTCGGCCTGAGCACAGCTGCCCGCTGTGCGGCGCTGACAACCACTGTCAGCCCGCCGCTGCGGGCTCTTTCGATACTCTATGCTGGTGTATGACTGAGACAATCAGTCAGCACGCTCTCGACCAGATCCCCGCTTCAAGCCGGAATAAAGCCTGTCTTTGTCCCTCCTGTGCCACTGATGGCAATCAAACCCAGCAAAAGTCCCGACATACGTAAAACTGTCATAGTTCACTGGTATCCCTGACCTCTGGTCGAATAGCTGGTTTGGCGTATCAGGTTCGGCCAAGTAGCTGCATTGTTCAGACCCTTGGCATAGGGTGACATTAGCAGTACTGACGAAATGGCCTTCGGGTTCTATAGAATAATGACAGTGGCAGCTGAGTTCTGTAGCGATGCCACTCTGAATAGGCAGGGATACTATGTCTGGTACACACTCAGTTCTGGCGCACGTGCAGGAAGCAGATAACGCGCCGGTCAATACAACTTTTCTTAACGATGTTCTGCGTGGGCTTAGTCAGCCTCAGAAGTCATTGTCATCCAAATACTTCTACGATGAAGCCGGAGATCACTTATTCCAACGTATTATGCGTTGTGACGACTACTACCTGACCCGTTGTGAAATGGAAGTGTTTCGCGAAAAAGCGAACGAGCTGGTGTCCGAGTTGAATATCGACGGAGCCGGATTTGACCTTGTAGAACTTGGGGCCGGTGACGGAATAAAGACACGTCATTTGCTGCGGTACCTGTCAGAAGCGAGTGCTCACTTCCGATACTTACCGGTCGATATTTCTGGTCACATTCTCGATGTGTTGTGCGCGGGTATTCAGCAGAATGTTTCAGATGTCGATATTCACCCGTTCGAAGGCGATTACTTTGCTGCGTTAGGGGAAATTGACCGGTTTTCTCAACGTCGCAAAGTTGTGCTGTTTCTCGGGTCTAACATCGGAAACATGCCCGTCGAGGACTGCCACACATTCTGCCTGCGTCTTGGTGAGCACATGCACCCGGGTGATTTACTAATTACAGGCTTTGATCTTAAAAAAGACCCTCGCACGATATTAAAAGCATACGACGACAGCGACGGGCTGACACGGGAATTCAATCTTAATTTACTCCGCCGGATTAATGGTGAATTAGGAGCCGACTTCCGGTTAGAAAACTTTGAATACTTCCAGACCTACAACCCTGTCAGTGGCGCATGCCAGAGCTATCTGATCAGTCAGAAAAACCAGACGGTGAGCATCGCAGGGCGCTCAATATCATTCGAGAAGCATGAGCCTGTATTTATGGAGGTCTCGCGCAAATTCAGTCTGACAGAGGTCGATGATCTGGCGGTAACAACCGGATTTTCACCAGTAAAACATTGTCTGGATAGCAAGGGCTGGTTCGTTAACGCCGTCTGGATGAAGAACTGATGTCAGATTTGCTGAATCAATATCGCCTGGTCCGGGCTGCCTCTGAGTCGATATGCCGGAATCTCTCGGCTGAAGACTATGTTGTTCAGCCTGTTGTGGATGTGAGCCCGCCGAAATGGCATCTCGCTCATACCACTTGGTTCTTTGAGACCTTTATTCTTTCACCGCACTCTTCCGGCTATCAGGTATTTCATCCGGCGTGGGGGTATCTGTTTAACAGTTACTACGAAACGGTTGGCGAGCGCGTACCGAGAGCAGACCGGGGAAACCTGAGCCGTCCAACGGTCGATGAAGTCTACGCGTACCGGAGTTACGTTGATGATGCCATGGCTCAGTTTCTGGAGCGTAACGAACTCTCCCCTGAGCTCGAAGCATTGGTGGTACTGGGCCTGAATCACGAGCAACAGCACCAGGAACTGCTGATTACGGATATTAAATACATCCTTGGCCATAACCCCTTATACCCACCTCTGGAAGTACCTGAACTGCGATCGGCTCAGGCTTTCGCCTCCGAGTTAACAGAGCAATGGGCTGCCGTGGGAGGTGGTGTTTATTCGGTGGGTGTCCCGGCCAGTCATAAAGGGTTTTCGTTTGATAACGAACATGGAGCACACAAGCAGTACATCGAAGATTTTGAAATACGTCGCTCTCTGGTCACTAACCGTGAGTACCAGGCTTTTATAGAAGACGGTGGGTATCTACGGTTTGATTTATGGCATTCCGACGGATGGAGTTGGGTGCAGGAAACAAATGCAGAAGCGCCTCTGTATTGGCAGAAGCCCGAACAGGAATGGATGGTTTATGACTTCAATGGATTGCGTCCTGTTCAGCCTGACCTGCCAGTAGCGCATGTGAACTTTTACGAGGCATCGGCGTTCGCAGCATGGAAAGGCTGCCGCTTGCCAACCGAGTCAGAATGGGAAGTCGCTTCTCATAAGATCCAGTGGGGCGAGCGCTGGGAGTGGACCAACAGTGCCTACCTACCTTACCCAGGTTTCAGTACAGCCAGCGGCGCTGTTGGTGAGTATAACGGCAAGTTTATGGTGAACCAGATGGTGCTGCGCGGTGGTTCAGTCGCGACGCCAGAAGGGCACAGCCGGAAAACCTATCGCAACTTCTTCCAACCCTGGCTCAAATGGCAATATATGGGAATCCGTCTGGTGCGTTGAGCTGCGTTTGTCGCGCTTGCTTCTTTACCGGCTTGGTGTAATCTCACGCTTCGAAATTCGTTAACTAAGAGCTAGTTTTCATGCCTAAGGCCAGTGAAATTAAAAAGAATGCTGCGGTTGAGTACAACGGCAGCGTGTACTTCGTAAAAGACATCGAGCGTTCTGTGCCCCAAGGCCGCGCCGGTGGTTCTATCTACCGTATGCGTATGTACGATGTGGTGACTGGCGCTAAGCTGGATGAGTCTTTCAAAGACAGCGATATGCTGAACCTGGCGGATCTGGTTCGTCGCCCCGTGACTCTGTCGTACATTGATGGTGACGAGTACAACTTCATGGACTCTGAAGACTTCACCATGTACCCGCTGAACAAAGAGACCATCGCTGAAGAGTCGATGTTTATCAATGAAGAGACTCAAGGGCTGCAGGTGGTTGTTCTTAACGAGTCTGCGGTAGGTGTTGATCTGCCAACTATCGTTGAGCTGGTGATCGTTGAGACTGCGCCAGCAATGAAAGGTGCGTCTGCGACATCCCGTACTAAACCTGCGACATTGAGCACAGGTTTGGTCGTGCAGGTGCCTGAGCATATCGCAGAGGGCGACCGCATTAAGGTGAATACCGATGAAAGCAAGTTCACAGGTCGTGCGAACTGATCTGAGTTTCTTTCATACTGAGCCCGGATTATCCGGGCTTTTTTGTATCTGAGACGTGGACATACTTTGGCTTCAATATTTCTTAAAAAGCCGCCGGTGCAGGCAGTACGTGATGACTTGCGTCTCGGTGACTTTTTAGACCTTCCACCTGAAATACGTTTTCCCGGACGGTTGCTACTTGTTTTTGTACGGCATACCGGGTGCCCTTTTGCTGAGCGCGATATCAAACGCGTGAGTGGCTGGGCGGCAGAGAATTCTGAGGTTCATGTGGTTATCGTTACGCATGGTGATGAGGCGTTACGTGACGTCTGGTTGGAAGATATAGGCGGCGCCGAGGGGCTGACCTTCTATCATGATCCAGAGCGTCACCTTTATGGTCAGGCAGGTCTGGGCTTCAGCGCTGCGTCTCACTTTATGGGCTTGCCCTCGTTATTGGGAGTCATGCGTTTATGGCGAGAGGGCATCCGCAACCGAAGCGCATCAGGCACCCGCTGGCAGCGTGCGGGCGTCTTGCTACTGGAGGATGGCAAACTGATCTGGAGGTATATTCCTGAATCTGCCGAAGGCTTCCGCTTACCTTAGAAATCCTCGTGTGGAAAGTAGTGGCTCTGTTTATCGAACTGTCTGCTGAATTCTCCGGCGTTTTGCTGAATATACTCAACAAATGCCCGCGCTGCTGGCGTCAGACTTTTGTTTGCGGGGTGTACTAGGCACCAGCTACGGCGCAGTGGAAAGTGCTCAATGGGAAGAATCTGCAGGGTACCTAGCTGAAGTTCGGGCAAAATACTCAACTTCGGTAAGACAGCGACGCCAAGACCGGCAATGACTGCATGTTTAATCGCATCGTTTGAGCCCAGAATCATAGCCTCAGGTATCTTCAGTCGGGTTTCATGGCAGTGAACCTCGAGTGCGAGCCGGCTACCTGAGCCCGCTTCCCGCATCAGTAACCGGCTGTTGAGAAACTCTTCGGCGCTGACGGTTGGTTGGCTGAGCAATGGGTGCTCTGCCGGTGCGACTGCTACCAGTTCGTTATCGAGGAAGGGGATTGAGATCAGCCCTTTGCCATCTGGCACCATCCCCATAATGACAAGGTCGTCGACGTTATCGCTTAAGCGCTCGATTGCTGTTGCCCTGTTAACCACCCGTACACTGATCCGCACGTCAGGGTTTTTATCGAGAAAGGGGCGCATGAGGTATGGCACAACGTATTGCGCAGTATTTACTGCGGTAATGCGCAATTCGCCGGCGACCCGGCCTTCCAGAGCTGCAAGCTCTGTTTGCAGGTCGAGGATCTCTGCGAAGATGCCTTTCACTGCATCGTACATACGCTCGCCAGCCGCTGTGGTGTAAAGCTTGCGGCCTATGTATTCGAACAGCGATGTGCCCAACGCTTGCTCAAGCTGTCGTACCTGACTGCTCACCGCCGGCTGGGTCAGACCGAGCAGGTCGCCTGCCTGGCTGTAACTGCGCAGTTCATAGACGGCTTTGTATACCTGGAGCTGGCGGAATGTCAGGCGACTGGCAAGTTTCTGGATGGTGAGCGGCATCAGGTTTCTCTATAAGATTCAGCTTATGGATGGTATTAAATATATCAGTTTTGATTTTGTTGTACGGACTTATAATGTTGCTCTGGCGACAGATGCAGCAGAGCAGCTTGTTTGGGCTATGTTGTGATGTGGCTAAATCATTTAGGCTACGCAACCCTGAAGAAGAGGAATGACAGTGAAAGACGTTATCAATGGTGTGCTCAACTTCCGTAAGAATGTTTATCCAGAGCGGAAAGACCTGTTTGGTACCCTCGCGGGTGGGCAAAGCCCCGAGTTCCTCTTCATCACTTGTTCGGACTCGCGTATTGATCCTAATCTGCTGACAGGGTCCGATCCGGGTGACCTGTTTATCTGCCGTAATGCCGGTAACATCATTCCACCACACTCTAACGAAACGGGCGGTATGACGGCCTCTATCGAGTATGCAGTTGCTGTGTTGGGTGTACGCCATATTATTGTGTGTGGCCATACAGACTGTGGTGCGGTGAAAGGTGCTCTGGACATGGATGGCCTGAATGGCCTACCTCACGTTAAAGAGTGGTTGGGGCATTGTCGCTCGGCGATGGAGATTGTGCGCGAGCGAAACGGCATTGAAAGTGGCGCCTGTCTTGGCCATGAGCACTTGAATGAAGCCATTGAAGAGAACGTTCTTCAGCAGGTTCAGCATCTGCGTACACATCCCGTTGTCGCTGCCAAACTTGCCACAGGTAAGGTAGAGATTCACGGTTGGGTGTACAATATCGAGACCGGTGGCATCCGTTGTTCAGTAGAGACCGGTACTTCCTTCGAAAATTTCGAGTCTCGATACCAGAAAGAGATTGCTGAAATTAAGTGACTAAAGTCACTACATTATGTAACAAAACGGGCCATTGTTTCTGTGGCTCGTTTTACCCATTGGCTATGGCCTGAAAAGGCGTAAACTCCTCAGTCAGTTAATAGACAAATTTTAGTTTAATTAACAGTTGTTTATTTTCTTGTCATCACAGTGATGACGTCAGATGGTGGGGCACTGCCCCGATAATAAAAATAATAAGAACATAATTCACACTACGTCTGCGCGCCATTGATGGCGATTCCCGTGGTGGTGTTTCTGACTCTCTTATTATTTTTTGTCGCATTGGGACACCTCCCTTTTGCCACCTTTCTGACACTGCTTGAACAATAAAATAAATGAGCCCTATGAAAAGGGACAGGAGTTCTCACTATGTCAGCGAACAAAGCAGCGCAGAAGAAACTGCCTCCGATCAAAATGCGCTTCAAAAAGCGTGAAGACATTACTCTCGACGAGTGTCTGGGAATGTACGAACTGTTTAAGGTGTACTACCAGAACACGCCGTTTGAACAGTTCCTGGAAGACTTCTCGAATAAAACCGGTGCTCACATTGCTAAGCGCAAAACCGACGGCAAGGTCGTGGGTTTCTCGACGGGTGTTGCCCGCACCATTGAAGTCGACGGCAAGCCAGTCCGAATTCTCTTCAGCGGTGATACTGTGATGGCAAAAGAATACTGGGGGCATTCTGCATTCCCTCAGTCATTTTTCCGCTGGTTGCTTTCAGAGCGTCTCCGTCATCCGACTCTGCCGATGTACTGGTTCCTGATTTCTATGGGCTACCGTACCTACCTGATTCTGGCAAACAACTTCTACAAGTATTACCCGAACATTGACGGTGATGATCCGCACCTGAAGAATGTTGCTTTTACTGCTGCGGATAACATCTTCCCGGGCGCACTCAATCGTGAAACGGGCCTTCTGGACTTCGGTGAGGACGCCTGTACACTGTCAGACTTCGTAACACCGATCACTGACAAAGAGCGTGCTGTGCCTAAGATCGCTTTCTTTGAAAGCCGTAACCCAAGCTGGCATAAAGGCGATGAAATGGCCTGTGTTGGTTCTCTGGACTGTGGTTCGTTTGGTCGGGTTATTCTGGATGCGCGTCGCACCCTCTTTAAGAAGGGAACACGCAAGACCCAGAAACAGGCAAGTTCGGCTGTGGTTAACCACAAACCTGAGAACATTGAGGTGACCGTAGACGATATTTACAACAAAGAATCTGACAGTAAGACTGCCTGATAACGTTGTGAACTCCTGAAAAAGCCCGGCTGTTTTGCAGTCGGGCTTTTTTATTTCTCATTTACTTAGTTCGGATAGCGCTGACGCAGATACTCGAACATAGCTCTCATGCCCATAGCTTCACCACCGACAGGTTTCCCACGGAGTGCTCGGCGATTCCAGGCCATAACGTCGAAATGCACCCATGGAGTTTCTTCGACGAATGCTTCCAGATACAGCGCGGCTGTGATTGCTCCCCCGAATGGGCCGGGAACGGAGTTGACCATATCGGCAACTTCGCTGTGCAGGGCTTCTTTGTACATGCGGAACAGGGGCAGGTTCCAGACAGGGTCCGATATCTTTTCACCCGCTTGCATAAGGTCACCAGCCAGCTGCTTCTGATTCGTGAAGAAGCCGGGCAGGTCCGTGCCAAGTGCAACACGGCATGCGCCCGTTAACGTTGCGAAGTCGATCATCAGGTCAGGCTTTTCGCTGGCACCTTCGAACAATGCGTCACACAGTACCAGGCGGCCCTCTGCGTCAGTGTTGTCGATCTCGACGGTCAAACCTTTGCGAGTCGGAATAACATCGCCGGGTCTGAAAGCATTGCCACTGACTGCGTTCTCAGCGGCGGGGATAAGCAGACGCAGGCGCACTGGTAGCTTATTGGCCATGATCAGGTAGGCCAGACCGATCGTGTGGGCTGCACCACCCATATCTTTCTTCATCAGGCGCATTGAATCGCCAGGTTTCATATTCAGACCGCCACTGTCGAAGCAGATACCTTTACCTACTAACGTGACCTTAGGGTGGTCTGGATCTCCCCAGGTCATATCAATCAGGCGAGGGTCATGCTCGCTGGCGCGGCCTACCGCATGGATCATAGGGTAGTTCTGTTCAAGCAGTTCTGAACCCACGATATCCCGGACTTTTGCGCCGAATTCATCGGCCATTGAATGAACCGCTGATGATATGTTCTGCGGCATCATGTCAGACGCAGGTGTATTGATCAGGTCGCGAACGCGTTTGGTGCCTTCTGTTAAACGGCGTGCTTCTTCAATAATGGCTTCGTTATTCAGGGACAGTTTTGCGGTGACTGCCGATTTCTCTGTGTACCGGTCAAAGCGATAGGCGCCGACGCCCCAGCCGAAGGCAAGAGCCAGCAGGCTTTCATCGGAAAGGTCAGAAACGGGAGTGTATGTTCCAGCTGGCAATGCACTGGAAAGGTTGCCACAGACGAAGAAATCTTCGGTAGATTCAACCACGCACAAAACGCTATCAATGCTTCCGTCTGTTGCTGGAATGATGGTGTGGCCGGAGCCAGCATAGCCCGAATGCAGAAGCCATTGTTTGACGTGTTCCGGCTGACTATCGAGCCAGTTGGCGTAGTGCTCTTTCTCGATCAGGTGAAGGGGCGTACCTTCCTGGCTATGCATCAGTACTGCAGACATCGTTATTTCCTGTTTCTGGGTATTCGCTTAGTAGTATAGGAGTATAACAAGGGTAACAGAACCGGACAGATATACAGGGTTCGGGTAAACTAAGCCGCTTTTATTCTGGGCCTTGGGAGGCAGAATGTGGGATGAAATTGGCGGTGGCTTTCTGATCGGTGCCGCCGCGTCTTTGCTCTGGGTGGGCATCGGTCGCATCAGTGGTATGACCGGGGTGCTTTCCAGTTTGTTTCTGGTTATGGACTCAGGGCGCCATTGGGCACTTGCGTTTCTGGTCGGGCTATTGGTTGCCTGGCCGGTCGTGCAGGCGGCCGGTTATTCAACTCCGATAAACATTACTGACAACACTGGGCTTCTGATTGCTGCGGGGCTCCTTGTGGGGTTTGGTACCTATATTGGCAATGGCTGTACCAGTGGTCATGGAGTGTGCGGCATGGGCCGGCTTTCGTTCCGCTCATTCGTCGCGACACTGACCTTTATCGCAGCCGGTATTGTGACCGTCGCCATGATGAATGCAGTGGGGCTGAGTCTATGAAGTATGTTATCCCTTTCCTGAGTGGCCTCCTTTTTGGACTTGGCCTGCTGGTTTCAGGCATGAATGATCCACAGAAAGTCCGGGCATTTCTGGATGTATTCGGGAGCTGGCAGCCGGAATTAATCGCAGTGATGGGCGCCGCAGTGGTGACCTTCTTCATCGTCTTTCAATTAAGCAAATCCCGGAATAAACCTCTGTTCGCTTCGAGTTTTCACCTGCCAAGCCTGCAGGATATTGACCTTCGTTTGGTTGCTGGTGCCGCTATGTTTGGAATAGGTTGGGGGCTGGTCGGGCTATGCCCGGGGCCAGCGCTGGTTGACGTATTGTCTGGTAATGAGAGCGTACTTATTTTTGTTGGGGCGCTGATTGCCGGCAACCGCTTGGCTCACTATTTTGTTGGACCAGCAAAAAGCAGCTAAGAGTAGACAGGAATAAACAAGAATAACTAAGAAGCCTTGATCAGAATTTACTATCGGGCCGTTAGTTAATATCTGTTTCTGTTTGGTGCTGACACACGGTTAACTGTGAATATCGTTAATTGAGGGCCAGCACTATGCATCGCTTATCTGATTCCGCTGTATTCATCCTGTCTGTCTTCGGCCAGCCTCATCTTTGTATTGATGAGGCGGCACATTCAGATTCAGAGAACGCGTGACAGAAACTCTTCGGCGTCTTTCACAGACTGTTCCGGAATTTCTTCCATCGGTACATGGCCGACACCTGGGTAGGTAATCAACTCTGACCCTTTGATGTCCCGATGAAACAGTGGCGCGTTCTTCGGCGTGATCCAGATGTCTTTTTCACCCCACTGAATCAGAGTGGGGGCGGTTACGTCAGAAACTCTCTCAGGCGTCATATTGTCGAGCTCCTCAAAGATTTTCAGCAGCGATAACGGATTGCCTTTGTGCAGCATCATATCCTGATAACACGGTATTTTTTCTTCCGCTATGCGTCGCTTGTCCCCGTATACCTCACCGAGAATGTATCTGACAACAAACTGAGGCGTTGCTACCCGCACCAGGTGGCGAAGGTAGGGAGTTGTGAAAAGCTTCATGATCAGAGGAAGCTGCATTGGGTAGCCCGCTGCATCCAGAAGTACGAGCGCCTGAACTTTTTCAGGGTGCTCTGCCGCGAAGCTCCAGGAGATATAGCCACCTAGCGAGTTTCCTACCAGGACCGCTTTCTCCAGCTTCAGGTGCTCCAGCAGCGCATTGATACGGTCGACAATTCCTTCGATGGAGGTATCCCCGTCACTGATAGCACCGCTTAAGCCGAAGCCAGGCACATCAAGGCGAATAATCCGGTATTTCCCCTTCAGGTGCTCAACCCAGCCATCCCAGGTCTGGAGCGAGGCCATGATGCCATGCAGCATGATAAGGACTGGTGCGTTTTCGTCCTGACTGCCCTCAACCCGGTAGTGAATATTGTCACCACGGTAATGGAAGAATCGGGAGTTATCGTTGGTATAGATCTCGGCCAGCTCTGCTGTACTCAGTTTCGTCAGCCCCAGGTAACGCATCAATGACATGCTGCTTTCCTTTATTTTCTGTTCTGCAGAAGAATGCCCGTCTCTTGGTGTGACCGGTAGGTTGAATAGCGACAGCATTGACTGCGAAATTGTCATCGTTTTGTCAGATGGGGGCCATCTGGCTGTCATTTGCAGAGGGTTTACTGTGCGCGTCAGTCACAGAATGAGCCGACGATATGCCTCTGTCTCGCAGGGAGTTTCTGATTGATAGTCTCGCCAGTGGTTTTCTGTTCCCCGGCGGTAAAGATCAGAGAAAACAGGCTGGATTTCCTTTTCGCCACGGCATTGCCAGTGGTGACCCTCTGACCGACGCTATTATTCTCTGGACGCGAATCAGCCCTGACGGCGACCGGGATCTTGTGCCATATCGGTGGGTAGTAGCAACCGATCGCTCTCTTCAGGGTATTGTTGCCTCAGGAGAGGGGCTGGCTTCAGCAGAGCGGGACTTTACTGTTAAACATGATGTTCGTGGTTTGCTCCCGGGCAAAACCTACTTCTATGCGTTTTACGCCCGCGGGCACTGGTCTGATACCGGTCGATTCCGGACACTGCCAGAAGGGAACGTCGATCACCTCAGGCTTGCCTTTACCTCCTGTTCAAATTACGCCGCAGGCTATTTCAATGTATATCGCGAACTGTCACATCGTCATGACCTCGACGTCGTACTTCATCTGGGCGACTACATCTACGAATACGCCAATATTGAAGAGTCGCTGGCATCCGGTCGGGTAAATGAGCCTTTGGGCGAAACCGTGTCGCTGGAAGATTACCGGGCCCGGCATGCCTGTTATAAGGCGGATAAAGATCTTCAGGCAGTGCACCGCCAGCATGCTTTTATTGCCATCTGGGACGATCATGAAGTAGCGAATAATGCGTGGCAGGGCGGTGCTGCTAATCACTCGTTAATACAGGGTGAGTGGGGGCAGCGCTTAAGTGCAGCGGTACAGGCTTATTACGAATGGATGCCGGTTCGCGAAATCAGCCACACCGGCCGACTGGCTCTGTATCGCGGATACCGCTTCGGTAACCTTCTGGATCTCTCGGTGCTGGACACCCGCCTTGCAGGACGGGATGCACCGGCGGAAACCCCCGACGCAATCAATGCGGAGGAAAGAACCTTACTTGGCGCAGAGCAGGAAGCCTGGCTGGAGACCCGATTGGCTTCAGCACAGCAGGAGGGGGTCACCTGGAAGCTGCTTGGTCAGCAAGTGATGATGGCGCAATTCGGACTGGCGGAGCAGCCATTTAATTACGATCAGTGGGATGGTTATCCTGCGGCACGTCGTCGCTTATTCGATTGTATTCGCCGGCACAATGTAGAAAATTTTGGTGTGCTGACCGGCGATATTCACTCAGGTTGGGCTATGACACTGAATGATGACCCATTCACTTCAATCGACACTCCGATAGGCTTCGAATTAGTCACACCCGCGGTGACATCGCCGGGAATCAGTAATAAAACAACGGCTGCGTTAGCGGGCTCTTCGTTAATGCAGGTGATGCCTCATCTGGAATTTATCGATTTTTATTATCGCGGGTTTGTCTTACTCGACATTACCCATGACCACTTGCAAGCCGAGTGGTGGGTGGTTAACCGTGTTGATAGCCCACGTTATGACTCCGCTTGTCTGAAAGCATTGAAACTGAAGCGCGGTGAATACCGATACATTGAGTCTCAGCCTGTTAAGCCTGTGGCATCGTCGATCGAACTAGCTGATTTCTCAGAGGACCTTTCGTACCTGAGAAACTGGTCTGCGGGTGATGAGCGGGCAGCAACTGATATGATCGCCGCCCTTCACTCTGGAAATTAATTCGCTCTTTAGTGTGCTGGTTTCAGGGTCTCAATAAAAACTCGCGGGCATCTTTGACACTGATTTCCGGAATTTCTTCCATCGGCATATGACCAGCGTCGTCGTATATCACAGACTCTGAATTACGGATCTTTTTCATAAAAGATTTTACGTGGCGAAGAGGAATCCAGCGGTCTTTTTTACCCCACATAATCAGTGTCGGTTGATTCATGTTTTTCATATAGCCGGTACGGAAACCACCAATATTTCGTATGTAATGAACAACACGTGCAGAAGCAGCCCGGTTGCCTTCCCGCATCGACAGGTCGTAATAGAGATCTACTTTTTCTTTTTTGACCTTAGAGCGATCACCGTACACATCTTTGATTACCGCCCAGAATGCAGCTTTAGGATACTTCACGGTCTGGCTTAAGAAGGTTGCACCGGGCAAGGCCAGCGATATCAGGAGCCAGGGAGTGACAAACAGAAAACCGGCCGAATCGATAAGAATAACTTTTTTGACTTTCTCCGGATAACGGCCCGCAAACTCCCAGCTCATCCAGCCGCCCAGCGAGTTACCTGCAAGCATGCACTCACTGATGCCGAGAGCATCGGTAAAGTCGTTCAGGAAGTCACTGTAGATATGTTTAAACATGCCTTTAGGGTGCGCACCAGTTAAGCCATAGTTTGGTGCATCGAGAGCGATTACCCGGAAGTCTTCTTTCAGGGTATCAATCCACTCTTCCCATGTGTGCAGTGATGAAAACATGCCGTGTAACAGAATGAGCACAGGGCCTTCACCAACATCACGGTAATGCACATCCATTCCCTGAACCTGAATGAACTTAGAATCAGCGTAAGCGTGGCGACGCTTGATCTCATCCAGTGGAATGCCGTACTTCTCTTTAAACAACGACTGCAGCATGTTGGCCTCTGATATCCGCAATGTTGGCGACCGTAGACGCCCTGACTGGTAAAATTGGGTCTTATTTTATCAGACACCTGTATTATCACTATGGTCGAAAGGGACTTTTTTGAAGTTATAGCAGAAGCCAGCCTTATGTTCTTGCTGGCGCTGGCCGCGGGCTCAATCCTTCCTGTCGGGTCCGAGTGGTATCTGGTGTTATTGCTGGAGCAAGGCGCGGTTGCCTGGCTGGTTACTACTGCTGCGATTATCGGGAATACATTCGGGGGCTGGCTAACCTTCGGACTGGGCATGGGTGGAAGAAAGCTCTATGAGCGCTCACACGAGTTGCCGCGCCGCTTCCAGATTGCTGAGAGCCTTTTTGCGCGTTACGGTCGTTGGTCGTTATTGTTCAGCTGGGTGCCATTACTTGGAGATATTCTTGTGGGGCTGGCCGGCATCGCGAAGCTGCCGTGGAAGTCTTCTTTTGTGCTTATTTTTATAGGCAAAGCACTGCGCTACCTTTTTATCTACAGTGTCTGGGCGGGGCTGACCCATCTATGAGTTATCTATTGAAGGCGACTTTGTGCGCAGCGGACGAAGGGCGAACGCCTGATGACTTCCTGCTCTGGCTGCTTCCCCGGCATTCGGAGTACGAACGTACTCAACTTCTTGCCAGAGCCACTCTGGGCTGTACGCCTTTGAACGAAATTGAGTACTTACCAGGTAGCGGCGAGCTTTCAGTGCTCCTGGAGGATCATCAGGAGGATGCAGTAGCGGGCGGTTGGCAGATCGTCTGGGAACGTCACGACCTGATGGTGATATGTAAACCCCACCAACTGCCCGTAAGCCGCACCACCCGTAACTTGTTCGGTACTCTGATCTCAGAAATACGCAGGCATACCCCGTGGCGGGATGCGCGCCTGATGCATCGGCTTGATGCAGAGACTGCAGGGCTTATTCTTATTGCAAAACATGAGGCTGCAGACCGACGTTGGAAGAAGCGGCTGAACCGGCTGGTGGGTGTTAAGGAGTATTATGCGTGCGTTTGGGGAGCACCTTCCTGGGAGCACCTGGAAGATTTTACTCCCTTGTCAGAGCGAGTAGACAGCGAAATCCGGACACGTATGTATCCTGTCTCTGACGCTGATTCTGCCGTATACCGAAGCGTGAAACAGTGTCACTCGGAGTTTGATGTGATCGAAAAGGGTGGGGAGAGCGCTTTAATCCGGTGTCGGATCCATACCGGCCGCAAGCATCAGATTCGTGCTCACCTCGCAGCGCAGGGGCACCCCATTGTGGGCGATAAGATCTATTCCCTCGATGGCAGTTTTTACCTGAAGAGATTGGATGCTCCTCTATCGGCTGAGGATCTTCGGGAACTCGGTGCCAGTCATCAGTTACTGGTGGCGAGCAAGTTGGTGCTCAACCTCCCGGGTGAGCAAGTTACCCTTACTCTACCTTCAGCGCTTGATCATCCAACAGAGGTTGAGCTGGCACGAGAATACTTTTTGTGTATGTGACCTGGGATACGGCTTCACCATTTACCATGTACCTGAGTTGTTCATAAACAAGGCGTCCCATATCTTCGAAGTCGATACTTACTAATCCTTGCAGTAATCCCTGACGCAACATCTCTCTGTGCCCTGTGCTGATCTTGCCGACACCCGCAATAATCTGCGTATTTAGCTGTTCGTCTCCGAGAGCGGACATCGTTGCAATAAATGCACGTTCGTTGACGATTGGCCAATGCCCTACTGATACTAACAAGTCGGGTCGGACATCCAGCAAAATTCCCGTTAGCTGATGCAGGGCCTCCCGATGATTAGCGCTGGGTAGTTTGGGGCAGCGGGTCGGTTCCGTCCAGCCACCTTCTCCCGATAAACGCTGCCCGGACTTAAGCGGGTGATCGCCGGCGAGATAGCGACGCAGCGCATCGACACGAATTGCGAGGTTAGGGTCGTGATCTACCGTCATGATACAGATGCTGCCCGCCCCGGGAGCGGCTGCAAGCGCAAGTCTGCCCAAGTCCCGGCCAAAGGCTTCGTTGTCGGCGCCGACGTACGGGAGTGAGGCGAGCTTCTCTTCCTTTTTAAAGGGGGAGTCAAACGTCATCACTGGAATGCTGGCTTCATCCAGGCGATCTGCAATGAAGGATGACTGTGTCACTGAAACAGCAATCGCAGCGTAGCGATCACTGGTGAGCGCCGATTCAATAGCTCTGGCCTGTAAGTGCGCGTTCGCTGGCTCTGAGGAGCCCAGCAACTCGCAAAAGTCTCCATTTCCCTGGGCTGCTTTGTCACATGCATGCCACGCCAACACAAAGTTTGGGTCAGACGTGCTCTTAGCAACCAGTCCGAAGATCTGCGCCTCAGCGACAACCTGAGCAGAACAAGCCGCGAGCATGAAAATAAGAAAATATTTCATTGATAACGTTATCAATTATCATTAGCCAGTATTCATTCAAGATATACCCTGTGGCGTGTTTAGCAAGGGGGCGGAAAGCAGTATTTTTGTGCGGGTTGATTAAAGAGGGTTGCTGACTGGTTCTGTCAGGGTCAAAACTGGCTGGAATAAAAAAACCGGGCACTCGGCCCGGTTTTATAACGCTTCTTTGTAGCCTCAGACTGAAGAACGTCTGCGTGATAGCAGGCTAAGAGAAGCGAGTACCAGCCAGAACAGGTTGACTGCGCCACCACTACCGGAAGAGGGCGCTGTCTCTACACTCTCTGTCTGTTCTTCATCCGGCAGAGCTGCTGCCACGGCTTCGACATCAATCCGACTATTAATTTTATAGTCGACCAGATTCATGTAGTGCGTGCCGTAAAGCCCGATATCTTTGAGGTATATGTAGTACACATTTTGACTAAAAGCTCGAGACGCCAGCGTGACATATTCATGGGGTTCACCCTGAAACTCCATAGTGCCCTTATCCAGCATGACCAACCAGTGGTGCACGCAATCTTCCTCTATAGTGCAGCCCTCGGGTCTGTCTGTCGAAACCTTACCACCCTCCTGAATCTCGAAAGGAAAATGTGGCATATCTATAATCTCAACTTCTCTCGTGTATGGGTTATCGACACTATGAAAGTAGATACCATTTTTACCTACGGAGTAGGTCATCCTTGGCTCACCGAAATATGTGAGCGTCGAGTCTCCATATTTATTTTCATTTTCGGGTGACACGCTTTCAATATATTCGACGAGGTATTCCGGAAAAATAGTCGGATAATTAGACCGATAGGTATACGTTATTTCTCCCAGAGGTAAATAATCAACGAGCGACACTGTATTAAACTCATCGGGCGTGAAAGGATCTGTCCCTGTATTAATCTCATAGATATCGTGGGCGCCGTCGTTATCAGAGTCGAGGCCGACATCGTACATAAACCCACTCCATGGGAGAGGAATCAGATCCCCTCCCCGTGAGTCCCGGTAATCCAGCTGATCTTCAATAGCATCTGGAATACCATCAAAGTCGTCATCGGGGTTACAGGCATCGCCAAAGAAATCGTAATCTTCAATTAAGGCTTCCTGAAGTGGATTGTATACGTTAGGGCAATTATCACCGCCATCAGGAACCCCGTCTGAATCTGAATCTGCGTCGTCGTAGTCGCACTCGTCTTGCAGACCGTCGCCGTCGCTGTCCGTTAAGCCAGACCGGACCATCGGACACGTATCCAGAGGAGCAACGAGATTATCAAGTTCATCGTAGTAAGGTTCCGTATCTTGTCCACTAACGAGGCGTTTTACAGTCAGGTATGGTGGTGTCTCGCCATCCACTAGCTCATAAGAGAAAGAGACCGAGATTAAACGGGGTCCGTCCGTTATCAAAACTGCAGTTACTGATGGGTCATAAGTAGGTAACAATGTCTCACCATCAATGGATAGCTCGGTAATTGCAACGGTATCTGGGGCAGTTTCGATCGCTATAAGGAGGTTGATGATCTGCGTTTCAGTAAAGTTAGTTGCGAAAACAAATCGGCCGTTTGCTGAGGGATTTGAAGAATGGTCTTCTTCTAACTCATATGGGGGCAAAAAGAAGTCAACATCATTGTCGTTTGTTATCAGAACCCCTCCCTGGCTCACCATAAGGAAGGACTGTGCTGTACTTCCGAATTTTACGTCGAGATTGTCTTTCGTCTCTGGTGTTGAAGCCGCTGACATGGGGTCAGACTGCAATAGCACTTCGATAAGATTGCTTACCCCATCGCTATCGCTGTCCATGTCATAATCGTCGGGGTTTAAATAATCTGAGCCTAGATCAGATTCAAGCTGGTTGGTTAAGCCGTCATCGTCTGCATCATCGTCGCAGAGGTCACCAATATTGTCTTTGTCTATGTCTAATTGATCAGGGTTAGAGGTGTTTGGGCAATTATCCCGGCTGTCAGAGTGGCCATCTTCATCTGAGTCCTCTTCGTATAAGATATTCCCCATCACCAGGCGATCTCTCGCTTCTGTTGGCTCGTTGTATCTGATGGAAACAATCGAGATGCCCGCAGGTATCGGTAAGGAAACGAGTTCATCGAAATACCCGCTAATATTTACACTGACTGGATTCCCATTGACGAAAAACTCAAGCTGATCTTCGATTGCGAAAGCAAAAGACTCCAGATACAAAACGCTGCTATTCAAAGGCCTGACTGCAAGATCAGCTTGAGTTATTACGCTTCCGGCAAGGTCGTGTTCAAAAGGGGCTGGTATTGAGAATGTATTTCCATTCACCTCCTGAGTCCCTTTAATGCCAGTAAAATGAATGACGCTATCGAGATCATCAGTGATGTTGAAGTCTTTAGATTCTATTGAATCAGGAGTCGATGTCTCGTCATTTGGATCTGAGCCGAGCAGAAGCTCCGCAAGATTGCTGCTACCGTCATTATCGGTATCGTTAAGTCGATCAGAAAAATCGGTTGGATCAGTGCCTAGCTGCGTTTCAAGTGCATCACTGAGACCGTCGTTATCGTCATCATCATCACATGCGTCGCCGAACTGGTCGTTATCAGAGTTCGTTTGGCTGGCATTGGCAATCTCCGTGCAGTTGTCAGACTCGTTAGGAATCAGATCTCCATCACTATCAGTATCTGAAAGTACGAAGGGTGAACTAAGAAGGGAGAGAAGTATTGTGAGGCTGATGACTCTGGACACGGATATTTCCTTATTAGTGTTTGAGTAGAGCTTATCACGGCAGTCAATACAGCTGGCTGGCTTTTGGCGACAAAGTATGGATTGACATAAAAAAACCGGGCACTCGGCCCGGTTTTTTAACGACGTTGAGTACTACTTAGTAAGCACTTACAGCAGGCCGTTTACTGCCTCAACGACTGCGTCAGTGGTGATGCCGAACTCTTTGAACAGTTCGCCTGCTGGTGCGGATTCACCAAAGGTATCCATGCCAACAATGGCGCCGTTCAGACCGACAAACTTGTACCAGTAGTCTTTGTGCAGTGCTTCAACCGCAACGCGAGCAGAGACTGCTGCTGGCAGTACCTGCTCCATGTATTCAGCACCTTGTGCACAGAAGACTTCGGCAGAAGGCATAGAAACAACGCGGATGTTCTTATCGCTCAGTTTCTCAGCCGCTTCCATCGCCAGTGAGACCTCAGAACCGGTCGCGATGATGATGGCGTCCGGCGTACCTGCACAGTCTTTCAGGATGTAACCGCCGCGGGCGATGGCGGCAACCTGCTCGGCGTTACGGTCCTGATGAGGCAGACCCTGACGAGAGAAGATTAGCGCCGATGGGCCGTCTTTGCGCTCAACAGAGGATTTCCACGCCACCGCAGATTCAACCGTGTCACAAGGACGCCAGGTCTGCAGGTTTGGAGTATTACGCAGGTTCGCCACTTGCTCCACTGGCTGGTGGGTCGGGCCGTCTTCGCCCAGACCGATAGAGTCGTGGGTGTAGACGAAAATCGCACGCTGCTTCATCAGGGCAGCCATGCGTACGGCATTACGTGCGTATTCCATAAACATCAGGAAGGTGGCGCCGTACGGTACGAAGCCCTTGTGCAGTGCAATACCGTTCATCATGGCGCTCATAGCGAATTCACGCACGCCGTAGAAAATATAGTTACCAGAAGCGTCAGTCTCGCTCACACCTTTGCAACCGTTCCACAGCGTAAGGTTAGAGCCTGCGAGGTCGGCAGAGCCGCCGAGGAATTCAGGCAGCATTGGGCCGAAGGCGTTGAGTGTGTTCTGAGACGCTTTACGCGAAGCAACTGTCTCGCCTTTTTCCTGACATTCGCGGATGTAGGCATCGGCCTGCGCCGCGAAGTCTGCAGGAAGGTCACCCGCGATACGACGCTTATACTCAGCAGCAAGCTCTGGGTAGGCAGCTTCATATGCCGCGAACTTGTCATTCCATGCGAATTCTGCCGCAGCGCCTTTTTCTTTCGCGCTCCAGCCTTCGTATACGTTTTCAGGAATTTCGAAAGAACCGTGTTTCCAGCCCAGACGCTCGCGGGTCAGCGCGATTTCGTCGTCGCCCAGAGGCGCGCCGTGGCACTCTTCTTTACCTTCTTTGTTCGGTGAACCGAAACCAATGATGGTTTTGCAGCAGATCAGGGTTGGCTGATCGCTGTTCGCACGTGCGGTGTCGATAGCCTGCTTGATCTCTTCAGGGTCGTGGCCATTCACCTTAGGAATCACCTGCCAGCCGTAGGACTCGAAACGCTTAACGGTATCGTCAGTGAACCAGCCTTCCACTTCGCCATCAATAGAAATGCCGTTGTCATCGTAGAAGGCAATCAGCTTGCCCAGACCCAGTGTGCCAGCCAGAGAGCAGGCTTCGTGGGAGATACCTTCCATCATGCAGCCGTCGCCCAGGAATACGTAGGTGTTGTGATCAACGATCTCGTGGCCTTCACGGTTGAACTGACCTGCCAGAACTTTCTCTGCCAGTGCCATACCGACACCATTGGCGATACCCTGACCCAATGGACCCGTGGTGGTTTCGATGCCCGGTGCATAACCGTACTCTGGGTGACCCGGAGTTTTGGAGTGCAGCTGACGGAAGTTTTTCAGATCGTTGATTGACAGATCGTAACCGCTCAGGTGCAGCAGGGAGTAAATCAGCATAGAGCCGTGACCGTTAGACAGGATAAAGCGGTCGCGGTCGGCCCATTCCGGATTCTCCGGGTTGTGTTTCAGATAGTCGTTCCAGAGAACTTCGGCGATGTCTGCCATGCCCATCGGGGCGCCTGGGTGTCCTGACTTGGCTTTCTGCACGGCGTCCATGCTGAGTGCGCGGATGGCATTTGCCAGTTCGGTACGGGTGGTCATGTAACGACTCCTGATCACGATTGCTTAGCATTGTCGGCAACCATCATCAGGGGCAGCCGAAAAAGGGGCGCTATTGTCCCTCAAGTACCGGAAATGGGCAACGCCGTCGGGCGGATTATGATCAGATAAAACTGTAAAGAGTCAGAGACGGTTGATCTCGTACGCCGCCATATTAACCGCTGTTGCAAGATTCAGAGATTCGATGGCACCACAGCCGTTGATTGTAAAGGTATGCGGATCAATCGTTTCGAGTGCTTCGCGCGGTACGCCTCTGGCTTCATTGCCGAAGACGTAGCAGTCGCAGCCCCTGAACGAAGAGTGACTCATGTGCTCTCCATGCATATCCAGCGTGGCGATATTGCGGAAGCGGTGGGGCAGAGACATCAGGCCGACATCAAGTTCCATCGGGACATGGAATATGGCACCCATACTGGAACGAACCACCTTCGGGTTATATGGATCAACGCTGTTGGGGCTGAGCAGCAGGCGGAAACCACCAAACCAGCCGAGAGTGCGGATGATGGTGCCCAGATTCCCCGGGTCCTGAATTTCGTGAAGGTAGACAGACTTAAGCTCAGGCGCTGACGCAGGAGACAGGTCTGCCATATTTACAACGGCGATCATACCTTGCGGTGATTTCGTGTCCGATAACTGAGACATCTGCTTATTGCTGATGACTTTCTTCTCGAAGGGCGCAGGCCAGTCTTTGTGCTGTTCAGTCACGTACAGGATCGTATTCCGCACCAGTACTGGGTTATCAGCACCAGCTCGCTCGAGTTCCAGAATCAGGTGCTCGCCTTCGACCAGAAACTTCTGGTGAAGCTGACGATATTTTTTCTGATGCAGCTTGCGAATGTCTTCGAGTTTCATTTTTCGCCTAAGAGAAGCTGAGAGCCTTTGAAAATGACCATGATACCGTTCACTAGTGATTCGCGGCTCAGGTGATAGTCATTGACGGCCCAGTTGCGAGTGGCCTGAATAATACCACCAACGATTGCATTGCCGAGGACTTCTGTTTCTTCGGTATTGAGTGGCCATTCTTTGACATAAGCCCGTGAGGCGCCCATCAGAACCATAACAAAGCGGCGAATATAATCATTGTAAAGACCGTGCATGTAATCACTGACGCCTTCAGCTTCAAACATACAGACTTTGGCTACTCTGGGGTCTTCCATCTCAGCGAAGAAGTCATTGAGGAGCCTACGGATCAACTCTTCCGGGAAGGTCTTGCCCTCGAGGTTAATGAGAGACTTCTGCAATCGGGCAAGAATACCTTGCAAGCATCGCTCGTACACCTCAATCAGGCACTCCTCCATAGACGAGAAACTTTCGTAGAAGTATCGATCGGTCAGGCCGGCTTCTTTGCAGAGTTTACGGACCGTTGTGGCGTGAAAACCTTCGTTCCCGAACAGGTTCAGGCCGGCTTCAACGAAGCGTTCGCGGCGTTGGGCAGTGCGCTGCTCAGGGGTTAAACCCCGGTAACTGCGGCCCGATGAGGTGGTATTGGTAGACGTCATTTGGCTATTTGACATCACGTGTCGTCAGAAGTAAAGTGACATCGTGTGTCGTCAGATTGGCGGGCGTGCGTTTAATGAACGAGGTAAAGCAAGATGCAGCAACACAACATTGTCATTATCGGTAGCGGCTTTGGTGGACAGTGCGCCGCTATTAACCTGATCAAGCAGGGACGTGAAGACTTCGTCATCCTTGAACGTCGCAGCTTTATGGGCGGCACCTGGTCTCAGAATACCTACCCGGGTGCTGCGGTCGATGTTCAGTCACCGCTGTATTCCATTTCGCATGAGCCGTACCCGTGGACGCAGATGTTCGCCAATCAGAAAGAGCTGAACGAGTACACAGAGTTCGTTATCAGTAAATACAACCTGCGTGAGCGCACGCACACGGGTTGTAACGTTGCTAAAGTTGAGTGGCAGGATGACATCAGCCGTTGGCATATCCACCTCGATAACGGCGAAGTTTACGAGAGCCAGTTTATTATTAATGCCTCTGGTCCATTGAGCACACCGGTTATTCCGAACTTTAAGGGTAAGGATAACTTTAAAGGTAAGTCGTTCCACACCAACGACTGGGACCACAGCTACGACTATAAAGACAAAAAAGTTGCCATTATTGGTAGCGGCGCGAGTGCAGCCCAGATAATTCCAGAAATCGCCAAAGACGTGAAAGAACTGCACGTTTTTCAGCGTACTCCGCATTGGGTTATGCCGCGTCACGATAAGAAATTTAAGCCATGGCAGCGTGCACTCCTGAAAAATAAGTTTATCTATAAGCTGCTTCGCTGGAGTATTTACTGGGCGCTTGAAACCCGTATTCTTGGTTTTAAATATTCTGAAGCCGGCCTCAAGGCCGCTGCGCAAAAACCAGCGTTGGCACATATCAAACGTCAGATTAAAGATCCGGAGTTGCGCGCCAAAGTAACCCCTGATTACACGATCGGTTGTAAGCGTATTATTCTGTCGAACACCCTCTACCCAGCGTTTTGTCGCGATAACGTGTTCCTGCACGATAAAACTGACGGTATCGACGAAATCACAGAAACTGGAATTAATACAGAGAAGGGTGAGAAACTCGATTTTGATCTGATCGTATACTCCACCGGCTACGACGCAACCGATGGCGTTATCTCTTACCCGGTTGTTGGTCGTGGTGGAAAAGCGATCAGTGATGTCTGGGAAGATTATCCTCGCGCTTACCTGGGTACAGTCATTCCTGATTTCCCGAACCTGTTCATTGTGACCGGCCCGAATACAGGTATTGGCCACACGTCAGCGATCTTCGTTATCGAGGCCCAGATGAACTACATCATGCAGGCAATTCACCGAGTGCGTGGTGCGCATGCTAAATCGATCGAAGTGACACCTGAGGCGGAAGAGCGTTACACCAACCATATTCACAGCGAAATGAAGAAAACCGTCTGGGAAAAAGGCGGTTGTAACTCCTGGTATAAGAGCAAAAGCGGCAAAGTAATCGCTATGTTCCCGGGGTTTAGCTGGGCGTTCTGGTTGCTGGCGAAAAACTTCAAACGTGCTGATCACACTATGCGTTGAGTGATTTTAAATTACGCCAAAGCGGGGTGTTTTCTGATCATATATTGGCCGAAAGCACCCTTTGAAATACGGTGAGTTAACGTACAGTTTAGCCATCATAAAAAACGTATGACAACAGACACTTTTCAGGCGTCGGCCTGATGCCTGAAGGAGAAAAATATGAAAAATCTGAGCGGAAAAGTCGCAGCAGTAACCGGTGCAGGTTCTGGTATTGGCCGTGCGCTGGCTATCAACCTGGCACAGAATGGCTGTAACGTTGCACTGAGCGACGTTAACGAAGCAGGTCTCGCTGAGACGGCCGAGATGCTTAAACAATATCCGGTTAAGATTACTACCCAGAAACTGGACGTATCTGATAAAGACGCCTTCTACGCATGGGCAAATCAGGTTGTCGCAGACCATGGTAAAGCGAACCTGGTGTTCAACAACGCGGGTGTTGCTCTGGCGGGTACCGTGGGTGATCTGTCTATTGAAGACTATAAGTGGATCATGGACATCAACTTCTACGGCGTACTGTACGGCACGAAAGCGTTCCTGCCACACATGGAAGCCGCTGGTGAAGGCCACATTGTGAACATCTCCAGTATCTTTGGTCTGGCGTCTCAGCCCCTGATGAGCGGCTACAATGCTTCTAAGTTCGCGGTACGCGGTCTGACCGAATCTCTGCGTCAGGATCTGGATATTGCAGGTTCTTGTGTAAGTACTACCTGTGTACACCCAGGTGGTATCAAAACCAATATTGCTCAGTCGACTCGCTTCAACGAGAAGTCGTCTGAAATCACTGGCGCAAGCGCAGATGACTCCAAAGCAGAATTCGAGCGTCTGTTTATCACCACACCAGACAAAGCAGCAAAAACCATCATCAATGGCGTTAAGAAAAACAAGCGTCGCGTACTGATTGGCCCAGATGCTGTTGCGTTTGACCTGATGGTTCGTACTCTGGGTTCCTGGTACCAGAAAGTCATCGTTTCGGTTATGAAACTGCAGGCAAACCAGAACCGTAAGAAGAACAAAACTGCTTAATAGCTGAGGCATTCTGATAAAAGCGTCACTGCATGAAAATGCAGTGGCGTTTTTTTATTCCAGTAGGATCTTGAAATGGAAAATTATCGCAAGGATGTTGTTGTCTCACTTTTGAGATATTTACCTCTATTTATTCTTGTTCTAATTAATGTCGGATCAAAGCCCTCTCCATCCGAAGAGTTATTGAAAGATAGACGAAGTGAATGTGGAGTAGTCAGGAGGATAAAAGCCGGTAAATATGGGCCTGTCGTGCACTTCGTCAGTGACTTTCCATTTAAAAAGGTAGTGGTAAATCAGCCTCGCTCGGCTCAGGCGGGACTATGGCAGGCTTTCAGAGAGGGACTTCTCGGTCAAAGGTTATGTATCGATAAAGTTCGTCGTTCAGTCGATGGAAATTACAACTTCGTGGCACAAATTCGTAAAAATGATCAAGCCTTACTGGATGAGCTCATGATTCGACACGCCTATTTCTGGATCAATACTGATTATAATCGCGCGGTAAAGTGGCTTACTCCTCTGATGATTATCCTCTCGATAGTAACTATTCCGCCGTGGCATAAGATTTTTCGATGGTTGCGTTATCGTCATAAGTGATACTATAGTGATACTTTATATTGTCGAGTATCAGCTATGAAAACTGAGCTAGTGACCAGCCTGAAACGTCAGGCAACCCGCATTCTTGCTGATCTTCACGAAACCAAAGAGCCTGTGCTGATTACAGAACATGGTCAGCCATCGGCGTATCTTTTGGATGTTGATGATTACGAGCAGTTGATGACCCGCATGAGCATCCTTGAAGGGATCGCTCGCGGAGAGCAAGCGGTTAAGGATGGTCGCGTTATGTCTCATAGTGAAGCTAAGGACCGGCTTTTAAAATGGATGAAATAACTCCGGTTGAAGTAATCTGGACGGAGGCAGCTGTTCAGGATCTTGAGTCGTTAGCAGAATATATAGCGCTCTCTAATCCGGTGGCAGCCAGTGAGCTGGTGTCTCGTGTATTTGAAGTTGTCGAGCGTCTTGCCCAATTTCCTGAGTCGGGGCGTTTCCCTCTGGAACTCGAGGGTTTTCCTTACCGCGAAGTTATTGTTAACCCTTGCCGTGTCTTCTACCGAGTTGAGAACAGCAAGGTGTTTATTCTTCATGTTTTTCGCCATGAACGTGATGTCCGCCGCTTTCTTGCTGGATCTGAATAAGGACGCCTGGCTTAACCCGGCAGGCGCCCTTCTTTCTCAGAGTAATGAAGATCTGGTTAACCTCCCTTCAGTGCCTCTTTCACTGACTCTGCGATGGGCGTCGTTGGTCGGCCAATGAGTCCGCTCAGAGTCTGGCTTTTATCGTACAAACCTCCCTGTGAAGCCCCCGTGTCTGAATCGGCAAGCATATGTGCCAGTGGTGCAGGTAAGCCAGCTTGCTCAAGGGCTGACGCATAGTCTGCTTCAGGAAGGTTGACGTAACCGATCTCTTTCCCGGTTTGTTGGCTGATTTCCGCCGCCAGCTCTGCGAGTGTGTAGGCTTTATCGCCAGACAGTTCATAAATTTTGCCACTCTGATTGTCCATGGTAAATACTTTCGCAGCAGCAGCGGCGTAGTCTGCTCGGGCTGCAGACGCGATCAGACCATCGCCTGCACAGCCGTAGAGTGTGCCCAGCTGAAGCGCTGCGGGAATGCCTGCTGTGTAGTTTTCGCTGTACCAGCCATTGCGCAGCAGGGCGAACGGAATGCCAGATTCCGATAGTATGGCTTCGGTGGCACGGTGTTCTTCGGCAAGCCCGAGGGGCGAGGTATCGGCGTGCAGAATACTGGTGTAGGCAATCAGCCCTATGCCATTTTCTTTCGCAGCGTTAATGACATTCTGATGTTGCTGGGCACGTTGTCCCACCTCACTTGAAGAAATCAGCAATAATTTTTTAGTGCCTTTGAGGGCTTCGATCAACGTGCCTGGTTCATTGTAATCAGCCTGGCGGACGGTGATCCCGCGCTCAGCGAGATCACTGATACTTTCTGGGGTTCTTACCAGTGCGGTTATTTCTGATGCAGGTGTTGTCGTGAGCAGTTCATCGATAACAAGGCGTCCGAGTTGGCCTGAGGCTCCGGTGATTGCAATCATTGTATGTACTCCGTATGTGCTTTCGTTGTGTGATGAAACCACTTTAGACGCTATACTTACTTTTAGTAAGTACGCACCAAAAGGTAAGTATGATGAGTGGACCTTCAGAAACAAAAAAGTCGCCGAAGCTATCAGAACGCTTCGAACGCGGAGATCTCTTTGCAGCCCCCTGTCCGTCAAGGGATGTTCTGAATCATGTGTCGAGTCGTTGGGGCGTTCTGGTACTGATTGGTTTGCGTACCGGCACACACCGTTTCAGCGAGCTGCGCCGAAAAATTGATGGCGTCAGCGAGAAAATGTTGGCTCAGACACTTCAGGCTCTTGTTAAAGATGGCTTCGTTAGCCGGGTATCCCATCCGGTCGTTCCGCCTTTTGTCGAGTACAGCCTGACGCCAATGGGGGAAGAGGTTTCAGAAAAAGTGATGGCACTCGCTGACTGGATTGAAGAGAACTTTGCCAGAGTACTCGAAGCCCGGGATAGTCTCGACTCCGTCAATTGAACTCCTCAGCCTGCAGACAGACAAAACTCTATATTTAAAACGGAGCAGTAACATGGCCTCTCAATTCAGGACCGAACGTGACAGCATGGGCGAAGTGCCGGTGCCTGCCGATGCTTTGTACGGCGCTCAGACTCAAAGAGCGATTGATAACTTTTCTATTTCAGGTCAGCCAATGCCTGAACGTTTTGTTCGTGCACTTCTCACGCTAAAGCGGGCAACGGCTGAAGCAAACCTCTCTTTGGAGACGCTGGATTCCGGTAGGGCTACTGCCATTGTCAAAGCCGTCGATCAGTTATTGAGTGATCCGGCATTAGTAAGTCATTTCCCCGTCGATATTTTCCAGACGGGGTCGGGCACCAGTTCAAATATGAACGCGAACGAGGTGATTGCAACACTGGCGTCGCGTTCACTTGGCTCTGAGGTCTCGCCTAATGATCATGTCAACGCGAGCCAGAGCAGTAATGATGTGATTCCTTCCGCCTTGCACGTGTCGGGCTTTATTGCTTTGTCAGAAGAGCTGTTGCCGGCGCTCTCTCATCTTGTCGAAGTTCTGGAGCAGAAGGCGGCATCGCTTGCACATATTACGAAAACCGGGCGTACGCATCTGATGGACGCGATGCCCGTACGTTTCGATCAGGTGTTAGGAGGATGGTCGGCACAGATCGAACACGCCATGCGTAACCTTGACGAGGCTGGCCGTGAATTACAGGGGCTGGTGATTGGTGGTACTGCTGTTGGTACCGGCGTGAATGCCGATGATGATTTTGCTGAAAGTGTATGTCGCTATCTGAATTCCTACCTTAACAGCGATATAAGCACTGATTTCAGCAGTTCGGCAGAGCAGGGTTTCTATCCGGCGAACAGTCGCTTTGCGGGCATGGGAGCGCAGGATGTTGTGGTGGCGGTGTCTGGCGCCCTGAAGACTCTTGCCGTCGCTTTGATGAAGATAGCGAATGATCTGCGCTGGATGAACTCAGGGCCTCTTGCAGGGCTGGGCGAAATAGAGCTGCCCGCTCTGCAACCTGGCTCATCCATCATGCCCGGTAAGGTGAACCCGGTGATTCCGGAAGCCGTCGCGATGGCCTGTGCTCAGGTGATTGGGAACGATACAACAATTACCGTGGCTGGGCAGTCCGGTAATTTTGAGCTGAACGTGATGCTGCCCTTGTTTGCGAGCAGGTTGCTCGACAGCATGCAGCTAATGAGTCGCTCTGCGACCAGCCTGGCCGACGATGCAATTCTTGGCTTTACGGTACGTGAAACATCGGTGACTGAACCTTTGGCAAAGAATCCGGTACTGGTGACAGCGCTTAATCCTGTTATTGGTTATCTGAAGGCGGCTGAGGTAGCCAAGGCCGCGTATCAACAAGGGCGTCCGGTGTTGGATGTTGCGGCAGAGATGACGGATCTGAGCCGCGAAGAGTTAGAGTCTCTGATGGACCCTCAGGCACTGACTGAGTCAGATCAGAGTTCGTAAGTCGCTTTGCAATAGGCAACGCCTGAGGCCAGTAAGTATTTCTGGCAGACATTGAGTGTGCAATAGAACTCGTCTGTTCTGGCTTCATCCGGGCGGATGATTTCTGGCTCTCCCTGGTAACCTTTCTTGCAGAGCTCTGAGGCCCGGCGGTGCCAGATATCTTTGAGATTACTCAGGGTCCGTTCTTTGGTCAGCATCATGGCAGGTAAGCTCTCGTGGCGCACTTCAATAACATGCACGCCTTCGCTGACTTCTTTGTTGATGTAGCCATCGGTCTGAGCAGGCTGTTCGGGTGAATCGAGCTGAACGGCCTGATAGTCCAGGGGCGCGCAGCCAGTCAGAGTGAACAGCAGGGTGACAAGTAAAACCGGAATTAATCGCAGGGCGTTCATGAACAGCCTAGGGTGCCTTGATGTAAAAAGCCTATTCTGCCGTAATTTTAGCGAAAATGCCTCTGCTCAATGTCGCCAGATCGTCAGCATGTAGTGCAATTTCCAGCCCGCGGCGCCCTGCACTGATATGAATGCGTGGCAGAGCCTGTGCTGAGGCGTCAATCACAGTCGGGAGCGCCTTTTTTTGCCCCAGTGGGCTGATGCCTCCTACGACGTATCCGGTGGTGCGCTCAGCGACTTTAGGATCGGCCATCTCGGCTTTCTTGGCACCCACCGCTTTAGCGATGGATTTCAGACTCAGGGTGTTAGAGACGGGCAGTACTGCGACAGCCAGTGTACTTTTATGGCCAGTCAGGCTGACCAACAATGTTTTGAAGACACTGTCTGGGGGCAGCCCGAGTTTCTCAGCCGCTTCAAGACCGTAGCTTTCAGCGTTAGCATCATGGCTGTATTCAAGCAGCTCATATGTTATGCCGCCTTTTTTCGCGGCGTTTACGGCAGGGGTCACTCGACGTCTCCGCTGTAAACGCCGATGTAACGAAAGCGCGGTTGTGTTCCTTCGGTCGTCGTCACTTGTTCTGTGAACATGGTCAGGGGGCGTACCCAGTGGCTGAAGTCACCGTAGAGCGTGCGGTAATGAACCAGCCACTCTTCTGTTTCACTGTGTCGGACCAGCCCAAACACTTCATAGTCGCTACCCTTATAGTGGCGGTAGCGACCCGGTTGTATCTCGGGTGTTTCGCTCATCTCTGGTATTTCGCTCGCTCAGTCAGTCTTTTTCCATCTCGAAGCGGACCTGAACCTGCTGGCTGATGGTCTGCTCCTGAATTTTCATACCGCTGCCGCTGTCCGCTTTGGCAGACCGCATCATCGGGGCGCTTTCCATCATCATAACTGGCTGTGGGAAGTGCGCAGCCTGCTCCTGAATCCAGAGTACACCTGTCACTTTCTGCCCCAGAGTGGCCGCCATTTCTTCTGCTTTAGCTTTGGCATCCAGTAAGGCCAGGCGGCGGGCTTTGCTCTCGTGCTCTGCGGGCTTATCAAAGCCCAGGCTGGTGTTCTGAATACGGTAGCGCTCGTCGATCAGGACTTCTTCAAGAAACGGGCCGTATTTATCCAGCGTACGAAGAGTGATGGTAACAGGGCGAATAACCCGGTGACCGATCAGCTCGCGTTTGCCATTGCCCTGATATTCCCATTGAGGGTAATTGCTGATCCGGACTGATTCGATATCGTCTTCGGCAATGCCGTGTTCCTCTGCGACTTTCGATAGTTGAGCGAAAGCGTCATCGACTTTGTTTTTTGCGCGTACAACGTCTTTTTCTGTCGCACTGAGTTCAACGGAAAGCGTCAGGAAATCCGGATAAACATCCAGTTCCCCCTGACCGCTGACATCAATATAAGCGCTGTCACTGAGTGCTGGGGCGCTCATGCTGATGATAAAAAGAAATGTGCCCAGTACGGCAAGAAATCTGTTGTGAGTATTCATGGCAATCGTCCTGTGTGAATCTCAGAGCAGTATCAGCTACGGAAGTGGGTGTACCCTTCTTTGCTGAATACCAGTAATTCATTATTTTTGTGGACGCAGACATCTGCGTCGCCGGCAGTGACGCTACCTACGATCCGGCACTCGCGTAACCCTGCCGTTAATGCGCAGGCTTCAATGCGCTCGCGGGCATTGGCGGGTGCGGTAAACAGTAGCTGGTAATCGTCACCACCAGTCAGACATTCATGCCAGCGTGGATGTTCCCCATTGACTGCGGTAGGTATCTTCTCAGCATCCAGATTCATCACGACACCGGAAGCATTCGCTATGTGGCGGGTATCCTGAATCAGTCCGTCTGAGATATCGATGGCGGCGGTGGCCAGGCTCAGCAGCAGGTGCCCAAACGACAGGTGCACTCTGGGGTGATAGTAGGGGGCAGTTTCCTGATCGTCTCTTGTCGGGTCCCGGAGGACGTCGTCGAGTATCAGTGCTGCTCCTCCGACCTTGCCGGTGAGCCAGATGTCCTGACCCGGACGCGCGGCATCGCGTCGTAAGCCCAGTCCTCGTGGCAACCAGCCTTGCACAGCAACGGTAATGGTCAGATGTTCGCCGTACGTAGTATCGCCGCCTAACAACGGCATATTTAACGTATTAGCTGTGAGGCGTAGGCCAGCAGCAAGGTCACGGAGAAACCAGTCTTCGCTGTTGTTCAGTGTCAGGGCGAGATGAAAGCCTTGCGGTACAGCGCCCATAGCAGCAAGGTCGCTGGTGGCGCAGCGCAGTGCACGGCCAGCAATCAGGCCAGGCGGAGCATCAGCAGGAAAATGCACACCCGCAACCTGAGTATCAATGCTCTGGGCGAGTTCCATATCGGAGGGGGGAGTGATCAGGGAACAGTCGTCACCAATCCCCAGCAGCAAGTCACTCGCTGCCGGGTAACCGGTAGAAAAACAGTCGCGGATCAGGTCAAACTCTGAAGACCGCGCCAAAAGTCAGCCTTTACCGCCACGTATTTCCACCATACGCTCGCGTTGTGCCAGCTTATCGAGAACACCGTTAACGTATTTATGACCGTCGGTTGCGCCGAAGGTCTTCGCCAGCTCAATGGCCTCGTTAATGACGACCTTGTAAGGCACATCAATACGGTGGCACATTTCAAAGGCGCCTAAGCGAAGAATCGCCAGTTCTACTGGAGTCAGCTCATCGATGCGACGATCCAGGAACGGCTGAATTTTTTCGTCCAGTACACTCTTTTCTTTGGGCACGCCATGAAGAATATCGTGGAAATACTCGTCATCCACTTTGCTCATGTCGTTGTCAGTGCGGAATTCGGCTTCGATGTCGCCAAGACCGCTACCAGACACCTGCCATTGATACAGTGCCTGCAATGCAAAGCGACGCGCTTTACGGCGCGCAGCTGGGCTGGATTTCTGATGGCCAGAAGCTCGGGACATTGTCCTTACGCCTCCATTGCTTTGAGCAGGGCAACCATTTCAAAGGCTGACATTGCTGCTTCTTCACCCTTGTTACCTGCCTTGGTACCAGAGCGTTCGATAGCTTGTTCGATGGTGTCGACGGTCAGAACACCGAAAGCTACCGGGATATCGTATTCCATCATGACAGATGCCAGGCCTTTCGAGCATTCGCCCGCAACAAACTCAAAGTGCGGCGTACCACCACGAATGACAGCACCCAGTGCGATGACTGCATCGTATTTGCCAGACGCTGCTGCTTTTTTCACGACCAGCGGAATTTCAACTGCGCCTGGTGCGCGGATAATGGTGATGTTGTCTGCTTCAACGCCATGGCGCGTAAGAGAGTCGACAGCACCTTCGAGCAGGCTTTCAACAACAAAGGCGTTCCAGCGGCCAACTACGATGGCGTACTTGCCGTCGTTCGGGGTCAGATTCCCTTCGATTGTACGGATGTGTTTCATAATGATTTCCTGTCGGTCAATTATTCGCTGAATGGCAGATATTCGGTGATTTCGAGATCAAAACCCGAGATGCCACTGTATTTCATTTCAGAGCTGAGCAGTCTCATCTTACGGACGTTCAGTTCGCGCAGAATCTGAGAGCCAGTGCCGATCGTCAGGAAGGCACCGCTGCTGTCTGTGTTCGGGCTACGCATAGGCTTGGCGCGGCCAAAGAAGTTATCAAGCGAGGCGCTGACGTCTTCTTTCTGATCCGCTGAAAGCAGAACCAGGACGCCTTTGCCTTCTTTCGCAATATGCTCCAGGGCTGCGGTCGACGACCAGCTGCCAGATTCGCAGGAGCGCAGACCCAGTACGTCGCGGATCATATTATTGGTCTGAACGCGAACCAGAGTCGGTTCTTCCGGCTGGATATCACCCATCGTCAGAGCGAGGTGTGTTTCGCCCTGAATCGTGTCGCGGAAGGTAATGAGGTTGAAGTCACCAAATTCAGTATGTGCTTTGTCTTCCGATACGACCTCGATGGTTTTTTCGTTCGCCATACGGTACTGGATCAGGTCGGCAATAGTGCCGATCTTCAGGCCGTGTTTTTCTGCGAAGACTTCGAGGTCAGGGCGGCGGGCCATGGTGCCATCGGCGTTCATGACTTCAACAATGGCTGCCGATGGAATCAGGCCAGCCAGGCGAGCGAGGTCGCAGCCTGCTTCGGTATGACCAGCACGGCTCAGTACACCGCCCGGGCGCGCTCGCAGTGGGAAGATATGACCTGGCTGCACGATGTCATCTGGCTTGCCCATCGGGTTTACAGCGGCGAGGATAGTTGCTGCACGGTCTGCTGCTGAAATACCAGTGGTAACGCCTTCTGCCGCTTCGATAGAGACGGTGAAGGGGGTAGAGAACTTAGCACCGTTGCCCGCAACCATCGATGGCAGCCCCAGATAATCACAGCGTTCACCTGTCAGAGTCAGGCAGATCAGACCACGGGCTTCTGTTGCCATAAAGTTGATTATGTCGGGGGTAACTTTCTCAGACGCTACAATGATATCGCCTTCGTTTTCGCGATCCTCGTCATCCATCAGGATAACCATTTTACCATCGCGGATATCGGCAATAATTTCTTCGATACTGTTCAGAGCCATAATACTTCCCGGTTATTTCCAGAAGCCGTTCTCAGCGAGGAACGCTGGTGTCAGGCGACTTTCATCGTGTGTTTTTTGTCCCAGAAGCTGCTCGAGGTAACGTGCAATCACGTCGACCTCAAGGTGAACTTCTGCTCCGGCTTCCAGGTCGGCCAGAGTCGTTTCCTGCGCCGTATGAGGCACAATGTTCAATTCAAAACCTGTTGCCGTCAGTGCGTTCGTCGTCAGGCTGACACCATCGACGGTGACTGAGCCTTTGGCGGCTATGTAGCGACGCAGATCGGCGGGCACTTCGATGTCAAAGCGGATTGAGCGCGCATCAGCCTTGCGTCCGCGGACAACACCAACACCGTCGACATGACCACTGACAATATGGCCGCCCATACGGGTCGTCGGCAGCATCGCTTTCTCAAGATTTACTCGGGTACCCGGTGCCCACTGAGCAATCCGGGTGTGAGCGAGAGATTCCCGCGATACATCGGCTTCAAAACCATCGGCATGGGCTGCAACGACGGTCAGGCAGACACCATTGGTTGCAATGCTGTCGCCGAGCTTTACATCGCTCAGATCCAGGTTGCCCGTATTGATCCGTAGGCGCAGGTCGCCTTGTTCAGATCGGGTGCTGGCTATTTTGCCCACTGCTTCAATAATACCGGTAAACACGTCAGGCCTTCTTTGCTGCTGTAGAAGTGTCAGGGCGCAGCGTCAGCCGCAGGTCGTTACCGACCATGCGAACGTCCTGCCATTGCCAGCGGATCTGCTGCTTCATCTCACTGAGTGGCAATGATAGCAGCGGCCGCGCGTCACTTCCGAGTAATGTTGGCGCGCAGTATACGATAAGTTCGTCGACGAGGCCTGCACTGACAAAGGCACCCGCGAGTTTTGCTCCGCTTTCGATGAGAACTTCATTGCTGCCCTGAGTCGCAAGGTGACGCAACAGAGCGTCGATGTCGGTGTGTTCATCGCGCTCGCCAGCCCAATAATTCAGCGCCCCGAGACTAGTATCGCGGTTAATGGGCGATGCTGGAGGCGTGCGGGCAGCAATCAGAATGTCTCCGGGCTTGTCGAAGATCGTAGCCTCGTTACTGACACGGTGAGCACCGTCTACGATGACTCGCAGAGGTTGCCGGCACAGACCTTCTGGAATATCCAGACCCGCCTCGTCAGGGCGCACCGTCATGGACGGGTTATCGATGATGACGCTCTCGGCCCCGGTTATGACAGCACAGCTTTGGGCCCTGAGCGCCTGAACATCGCGTCGGGCGGCGCTGCCTGTAATCCATTGGCTTTCACCGGACGCCATCGCTGTGCGTCCGTCGAGACTCATTGCAAGCTTTATCCGCACATACGGCAGGCCTGTGCGCATGCGTTTCATAAATCCAGCATTGATCGCACCTGCTTCAGCTTCGAGACACGACTCGACAACCTCTATGCCTGCTTGTCTGAGCATCTCGTATCCGCGCCCGGCAACGCTCGGGTTAGGGTCCCGGACTGCGCCAACGACTCTGGCAACGCCGGCCTTAATCAGTCCTTCTGCGCATGGAGGCGTTCGGCCATAGTGGCTGCAAGGCTCCAGCGTAACGTAAGCCGTAGCGCCGCGTGCCTCATCACCGGCAGCGCGCAGAGCGTGAACTTCTGCGTGCGGCTCACCGGCTTTCTGGTGCCAGCCTTCTCCGACTTTGACACCGTCTTTGACAATAACGCAGCCCACGCGAGGGTTAGGGCTGGTGGTGTACAGACCTTTCTTTGCAAGTCGGAGGGCGTCAGCCATCCATTCCAGATCGTTGGGCAACAGGCGGCTCATGATGACTCCTTCTTACCAAGGTCATCAGTTCCGGCCTTTGAGGCTTCCGAAGAGGCGAGTGTTGAGCTCTCTACCACTTTAACTACCGCAGGAGAGGCTGCTTTCAGACTGATCCGTTCGATTTCGGCACGGAATTCTTCAAGGTCTTTGAAGCTGCGATAAACCGATGCAAAACGGACGAAGGCGACCTCGTCCAGCGAGCGCAGCTCGTCCATCACCCATTCGCCTACGTCACGGCTGGCGACTTCGCGTTCGCCTGTGGCCCTGAGTTTCTGTTTGATATGAGTGATGGCCGCCTCAATCGATTCGATGCTGACAGGGCGTTTTTCGAGTGCGCGCTGGATGCCTGAACGAAGCTTATCTTCGTCAAAAGGTTCACGCTTTCCGTCCTGCTTGATCACTCGCGGCATAACGAGCTCGGCAGTTTCGAAGGTGGTGAAGCGCTCACCACAGAGGATGCATTCCCGGCGCCGACGGATTTGTTCACCGTCAGCCACGAGACGTGAGTCTATGACTTTGGTTTCCGGATGTGCGCAGAAAGGGCAATGCATATTAAAGAGCGGTCCGTTCAAAGAAAAGCGGATAAAAACTGGCCGCAATGGTACTCAGGTTCTACCTTTGCGGCAATAAAAAAGGGCCGCTGATGCGGCCCTCTGACAAGAACGGAATGTTCCGTTGCCTGTCGGCTGATTAAGCAGCCGTTGTGCGAACGTGAGAAGGGTTTTTGATCTGGTCAGCCAGCATACCACCCTCCTGCAGCATTTTTTCACGCCAGTCGTCCAGCAGCTGAACGGTGTCGTGGTCGTTCGGGTGGAAGCCCGGACGGAAGTAGTCCATGAACTTGAAGAACAACTGTGGGAAAAGACCTTTCCAGCCCCACAGGAACCAGATGCCTTTCAGGTTATCCTTCAGTTTGAACAGACTACGGTCTGCCCACATCAGGCGAATGTGGCCCTGGCCAACAATCGCGAAGAAAAAGATGGTTGAAACCAGCATTGCGAATACACGGGTGAAGTAACCGCCACCGATTGTCTCGTATACATCGTACGCAACAATCTTGTGTTCGTTTTCTTCCAGTGCGTGCCACATCCACAGCTTCAGAGCTTCCGGGTCCTGAATGTTTTCCTGGTGACGCTCGTCACGCAGCAGCTGCTCAGCAAGAATTGCTGTGTAGTGTTCAAGCGCTACCGTGATAGCCAGCTGAAGCTTCTTAGGCAGAATTTTGCGACCAAGCTTGAACAGCATGCCCAGCTCTTTATCCAGAGTGTTGGCTGGCAGACCATTGCGCTCAGCGATGTCGTTGAAAGCAGCGTGCTCTTTCGAGTGCATAGCTTCCTGACCGATGAAGCCTGACACCTGGTCTTTCAAAAGCTGGTCTTTGATTTCGTGACGGTAGTTCTTCACGGAATCAACGAAGAAAGTTTCGCCTTCCGGGAACAGTGAAGACAGTGTTGTCCAGAAAGTCGTCAGGAATGAGTTGTCCGCGTACCAGTAGCGCTTGGAATCTTCAGAAAATTCGAAATCCATACGGCGCGGCGGAATACCTGCACGCTCACCTGCAGTCATGCGTACCTTGCCAGTTGGGGCAGTAGCGGTTGCTGTAGTAGTCATACGATACACCTGCGTTGGTTTATGTTTGTTGTAGATGTTGTTTTGATGAGTCTATTAGACGTGGCCAGACTTTCCAGTTGAAGGTATCTCTATGCCAAATTTTACGCGTGGCCGGGGGTGTCTTAAAGACAGGGTTAAGTAAGTTGTGGCTTAAATCACCGTAGCGAACTGATAAACAGGTGTCTAAAAAGCGTAATATCGGTGAAAAACTGTCAAAATATAACGATTTATGGGGGGTTTTTCTTTGCCAGGGGGGTAAATTACGGCCAAACGGGATTTACAGAAAATAGAAGAATATTTGAAAATCTGCCGGAATCAGGGGGATCTTCCTGATTCCGGCGTGTCAGTGAGCGGTGCTCAAGCTGACTCAGGCCTTGCGGCTCTTACTGTAGGTCTGCTCTGCTAACAGGCCGCCGTCGTTCAGCATGCGCTGACGCCATTCTTCAAGCAATTCGACCGTGTCATGGTCGCTTGGGTGAAAACCCGGGCGATAGAAATCGAAGTACTGGCGGCCAAGGCGAGGGAACAAGCCCTTCCAGCCCCAGAGAAACTTCAGACCGCGCCAGTTGGCTTTCCAGTTGGTGAGCTGACCATCGGCTTTCAGTAATCTTATGTGTCCACTGCCTACCACCACGGCGAAGACCAGAGTCCCGATCAGCATCGTACTGACGCGGGTCAGGTAGCCACCACCGACTTGCTCGTATACGTCGAAGGCCACAGTTTTATGTTCGTTCTCTTCCAGTGCGTGCCACATCCAGAGCTTCAGGGCTTCGCGGTCACGGAACATTTCCTGATGGAAATCTTCGCGCAGTAGCTGCTCAGCAATGATCGCGGTGTAATGTTCCAGAGCCACAGTCAGTGCCAGCTGCATTTTCTTCGGTACATATTTGCGGATCAGGCGGAACAGAACCCCGAGCTCTTTATCCAGCTTTAATGCTGGCAGGCCATGCTTTTCAGCCATGTCGTTAAAGGCTTCGTGTTCTTTACTGTGAAGTGCTTCCTGTCCAATAAAGCCTGATACTTCATCTTTCAGTTTCTGATCTTTAATGTCTTTGCGATAGTTTTTTACGCTGTCTACGAAGAAGGTTTCACCTTCCGGGAATAGGGCTGAAAGCGTCACCCAGAATGTTGTCAGGAAGGCGCTATCACCGTACCAGTATTTCGTTGTTTCATCCGGGAATTCAAAGTCCATGCGGCGGGGCGGAATACCTGCTCGCTCGCCTGCGGTGATCCGTGGAGTTCCCTGTGCTTGTGTCATAGTAGCCATACGAAAACCTGCCTCTGTTTTCTATATTTTGTAGGGAGCGCATCTCTGTCATCGCGCTATATCCTACAATTTAGAAGAAGTTTGCGTGTCCAAGAACGTGGCGACGGGGCAACAATCAGTGAATTATGATCAAAATAAGAAATGGCCGGAGTAATTCCGGCCATTCGTTGAGGTGGGAAGAATGCACTTGCCTCAGGCAGCCTTGGACTTGCTGTAAGTCTGCTCTGCTAAAAGGCCGCCTTCGTTGAGCATACGCTCGCGCCAGTCTTCTAACAGTTTTACTGTATCGTGATCGTTGGGGTGGAAGCCCGGACGGTAGAAATCCATGTATTTAAAGAAGAGACGTGGGAATAACCCTTTCCAGCCCAGTAATTTCCAGAAACCTTTGGCGTTGTCTTTGATATCAAACAGGGTACCGTTTGCCCACAGCATGCGCAGGTGTCCCTGGCCAACGAAGACAATAAAGCCAATGGTTGCGACAATCATGGCGAAGATGCGTGTGAAGTAACCGCCACCAATCAGTTCATAAACATCGTAGGCGACAGACTTGTGCTCGTTCTCTTCCAGCGCATGCCACATCCAGAGTTTCAGCGCTTCGCGATCCTGAATATTGTCCTGGTGGTCGGTGTCACGCAGAAGCTGCTCTGCCAGAATCGCGGTGTAGTGTTCCAGAGCTACAGTGGTCGCAAGTTGTAGCTTTTTCGGGAAGACTTTCTTCGCCAGATCCAGAAGGCCCCAGAGTTCTTTGTCGATACGCCCGCTAGGCAGGCCGTGGCGATCCGCCATGTCATTAAACGCCTGGTGCTCTTTGGTATGGAGAGCTTCCTGGCCGATAAAACCGGAAATTTCGTCTTTCAGTTTCTGATCTGTCACCACGTGGCGATAGTTTTTCACTGAGTCGATAAAGAAGGTTTCTCCGGCAGGGAACAGTGCCGACAGTGTGGTCCAGAAGGTGGTCAGGAATGCGTTGTCTGCATACCAGTAGCGCTTGGTATCGTCACCAAACTTGAAGTCCATACGACGTGGAGGGATACCTGCACGCTCGCCAGCCGTCATGCGAGTCGTGGTTGTTGGAGTAACTGCCTCAGTCATATTGAAAATCCTGTGTTGTAGTGAGGTTGTTGTAAGTTGTCTGAGGCTATTGAACAACTGTCTGATGCGCGAAAGTAAGGGGTAAGCCAGCCAAGATTCTCAGGGTGTGGGGGTGTCTGACGTACGTTTCAGGGGTGATCAACTGACATTCGTAGGATTGGGCCAGTGATGCGAAATCAAAATATGATCTGGATCATTAAATACTCGCGGCCCAGACAGGTTATTTCTGGCCAGCTCAAACAGGTTTAGAAGGGCATGGCAGACCCTATGCCGTCTCAGTCAGGGGTTCCTGTTGTAACAGGCTGTCTATCGCATGCTGCAGACCGGCCTTCGACTTCTGGTAATTGATGATGTGGCCCCAGCGCTCGAACTGGCCAACAGAAAAACCTTCGGTGAGGTCATTGTAATAGATGCAGTGACGCCCGGCGGTCGCCAGAACCCAGAACCCGCAGCCTTCATTGCCCCAAGGGTGTTGTTGCCATAATTCAGCGGCAGGGAGCCGGATCGCGTTCCAGAAAGGGCGGACACTCTCTTCCAGCTGGCTTTCGTTGTGACTCATCAGGTTGATGAGCTGAACATAGGTGACGGGTTTCCATGAATCGGACATGCGGGAATCCTCTGTTTCTGGATCAGGTTTCAAGCATGACTACTCTATGAAAACTTTGTGACATACGTGTGACGCTGACAGGCGACCCAAGTGATCTGTCTCAATATTCAGGCATAAAAAAACCGGCCATCAGGCCGGTTTTTCGTTGTTCCAGTGTTTATTTGTACACAGGGAACTGTTCGCAAAGGGCGACAACTTTTTCTTTTACTGATGCTTCAACGGCTTCAGATTCACCTTTCTCAAGGCCATCAAGAATGTCGCAGATCCAACCTGCCAGTTGCGTGGCCTGCTCTTCTTTGAAGCCACGGCTGGTGATCGCAGGGCTACCGATACGCAGACCAGAGGTTACGAACGGCGAGCGAGGGTCGTTCGGTACAGAGTTTTTGTTCACAGTGATGTTAGCGCGACCAAGTGCCGCATCAGCATCCTTACCTGTGTACTCTTTACCGATCAGGTCAACCAGGAACAGGTGATCATCAGTGCCGCCAGAAACGACGTTAATGCCACGCTCGATGAACGTGCTGGCCATTGCCTGCGAATTCTTAACTACCTGAGCCTGGTAGTCTTTGTATTCCTCGCTCATTGCTTCTTTGAAGCACACGGCTTTTGCTGCGATTACATGCATCAGTGGGCCGCCCTGAGACTCAGGGAATACTGCGAAGTTGAACTTCTTGTTCAGGTCTTCGTCGTCGTTGGCCAGAATCAGGCCACCACGCGGGCCACGCAGAGTTTTATGTGTTGTGGTGGTCACTACGTCTGCAATACCGACCGGTGATGGGTATACGCCAGCAGCAACCAGGCCAGCGATGTGAGCCATATCGACAAACAGATAAGCGCCAACTTCATCGGCAATTTCGCGGAATTTCTGCCAGTCAACAACGCGAGAGTACGCAGAGAAACCAGCAACGATCATCTTAGGCTTGTGCTCACGAGCCAGACGTTCAACTTCTTCGTAATCGATTTCACCCGTTTCTGGGTTCAGACCGTACTGAACTGCGTTGTAAACGCGACCAGAGAAAGATACCGCTGCACCGTGAGTCAGGTGACCACCGTGCGCCAGGCTCATGCCCAGAATGGTGTCACCAGGCTGGCAAAGTGCGAAGTAAACGGCAGCGTTCGCCTGAGAACCTGAGTGCGGCTGAACGTTGGCATAACCTGCACCGAACAGCTCTTTGGCGCGATCGATAGCCAGTTGCTCAATCACGTCAACGTGCTCGCAGCCACCGTAGTAACGCTTGCCTGGGTAACCTTCAGCGTACTTGTTGGTCAGCTGAGAGCCCTGTGCTTCCATTACGCGTGGGCTGGTGTAGTTTTCAGAGGCGATCAGCTCAATATGATGCTCCTGACGGGCATCCTCAGACTGCATCGCTGACCACAGATCTGGGTCGAAATCCGCTATGTTCATATCACGGCTAAACATCAGGGCTTCCTCAAGTAGGATAATCAAAAATTTTTAAGGTGCACATTCTACCGCAAAGTTGCGCGCCTCGCACTTGAGAAGGTGTCATATCATCATGACTGATGTTCAGTTTTTGCCAAGATCTCTGATCAGCGAAGCTTCATCAATGGGCTTGCTGAAATAGAAGCCTTGAACCTCTTCGCACCTTGCCATCTGCAGGAAGGTCAGTTGCTCGGCGGTTTCGACCCCCTCTGCGATGATACCCATACCCAGGTTGTGGCCCATGGCGATGATGGTTCGCGATATCTGAGCGTCATCGGCGTTTTCCGGCAGGTTCTGGATAAAGCTGCGATCGATTTTCAAGGTGTCTACCGGGAACTGCTTGAGGTAGTTCAGTGATGAGTAGCCGGTACCGAAATCATCAATGGCGGTTTTGACGCCAGCGGCGCGTAACCCCCGCAGTGTTTCCATGGCAAGTTCTACATCTTCCATCAGGATGCTTTCAGTCAGCTCAAGCTCAAGCTGTTCTGGGCGAATGCCGGTCCGGATGATGATGTCTTTAACAATATTGAGGAAATCTTCAGAACGGAACTGGCGCGCAGATACATTCACTGCAATACGCTCAAGCCCGAGCTGTTCCTCTGCCTGCCAGCGAACAAAGCAACGGCAGCTCTCTTCGAGTACCCATTGGCCAATAGGTACAATAAGACCCGTATCTTCGATGATAGGAATGAAGGTGCCGGGGGAGATCATGCCCCGAGTCGGGTGAATCCAGCGTAGCAGGACTTCAACACCGACGGCTTCTTCACTGTCTGTGCGATATTGTGGTTGGAAATAGAGCTGCATTTCGTTCCGTGCTAATGCATGGCGCAGGTCGTTTTCAAGCTCGAGTAACTGGACTGCTTTACGATTCATTGAGGCTGTGAAGAACTGCATGTTGTCACGCCCCATGTCTTTGGCGTGGTACATGGCCATGTCGGCATTTTTCAGCAGTTCTATGACACTGTTACCGTCGTTGGGGTATACAGATATGCCGATACTGGCGCTGATAAAGACTTCGCGCTGATTCAGGTTAAACGATTGATGCAGTGACTCGAGAATACGTTCAGCAACGATGATGGCGGTATCTGAAGCTGCTGTGTGACTTGGCTGATCTGCGATCGCAATGGTGAACTCGTCGCCTCCCATGCGGCAGACAAGATCGCGTTGCTTAACGCAATTACGCAGGCGCCCGGCAACCTGTTTCAATACTTCGTCACCGGCAGGGTGGCCCATAGAATCGTTGATTGGTTTGAATCGGTCGAGATCGATAAAGAGCAGCACCACCCAGAGACCTTGCTTGCGCGCTCGCTTGAGCATGCCATCCAGTGTTTCGTGCATCTGGCTGCGATTGGGCAGAGCGGTCAGTGGGTCGTAATAGGCAAGCTTGTGGATACGCTCTTCGCTGGCTTTGCGCTCAGTGATGTCGGACATAATGATGATCAGGCTCTGAACTTCGCGATTCTGATCCCGAATCGCGCTGACCCCAGCCCAGCCGGTACGCATATCGCCCTGGCGGCGACGATACGAAATCTCGCCTTGCCAGTAACCATCGACCATCAGACGCTCGCCGATTTTCTCAATCAGGTCTTCTTCGTATTGCTCAGATGAAATCAGGAAGTCGGGAGTCTTACCTGTGACATCTTCGGCAGAATAACCGGTGATGTGCTGGAAGGCGCGGTTGGTATTGGCGATTTTAAGCTTCTGATCTGTGATCAGAATGGCCTCGTTACTGTTCTCGAATACTTCGGCTGCGAGTTGAAGCTCCTGCTCAATACTGCGGGACTCGGTGACATCCCGGCAGATACCCAGAAGCCCCTGAAGTTCGCCTTTGTCGTTCCACAGAAGGCTGGCTTGCAGTTCCAGAAGTACACGACTGCCATTGCTGGCCGAAGCATAGAAATCTTCCCGTATGACGGTGCTGCGGCGCTTAGCTGTTTCTGGACTGTTGATGGCGATCTGTATCTGGTGTTGTAGAGCTTTGCCCAGCCGCTTGAGATCGGGTCGTGAGAAAATTCGTGTAACTCCACCATTCACCAGATCTTCGGGTTGATAACCCAACAGGCGTTGCACTGAGGTGCTTACGAAGTTGAAATTGAGCTGGGCGTCAGTGGCCCAGACAATGTCATTCATGTTCTCCGCCAGCAGGCGATAGCGGCGTTCACTCTCGACGATCTGTTCCTGCTTCTCAATGTCTGCGGTAACGTCTCTGCCGGTGCCGATATAGCGCTCTACTTTTCCGTCGCTGTCGTAGGTGAACGGTGTATCACGGAATTTGAGCACCCTGATTTCGCCGTCGGCATTAAGGAAGCGGGCGGTGGTTTCAATGGTCTGGCCATTGATGGAATTCCTGATATTCCTCAGGCCGTCTCTGCAACGTGCGAGGTCGTCTTCAATCACATAATCCATCCAGCTGCGCTCGATGTACTCACGACTGTCAGGAAAACCTAAGAGCTGGGCGACGTGACGGTTGGAGAAAATCGTTTTTTGCTCAAGCCGGTCATTGACGTCAAGAACGTAGACTACATCAGGCATCGCTTCCATGACGTGCATCCAGAAAGCTTCACGCTCCCGGATCTTCTCAGTTGCCTGCTTGCGTTCTGTGATGTCCAGCATGGTCAGTAATACCTGATGGCTGGAACTGGTGCGGAAGCTGATGCTCGCCCAGATATCGATAGAGCGGCCGCTGCGGTCACGCAAGGTGAGTTCGCATTCGTTTTGTTGCAGTCGGAGAGATTTACTGCTGGTCAGTGCCTTGAGGAGTGGTGTCAGGGATTCAGGATGGCGCTGATAGTGAGCACCCATCGCTTCCAAGGTATCAAAGTCGCCGAGTTGCAGTGTGGCTTCGTTCACGCTGACCACTTTCAGGGTATCGGCAGTGCCGTCGAACTCACTCAGATCAAGCAGACCGTGCGCGATACCTGCCTCTTCGAACAGAGCTTTGTATCGGGTTCTGCTGTGTTCGAGGGCGGCTTTGGCCTGCTCTGACTCAGTAATGTCCCGGAGTAACCATACGTAGCCGCTGACTTGTTTATTGTCATACAGCATCTGCATTTTCTGCTCGAGAATATGCTTTCCGTCGGCATGCTGGACCTGCATAACGCGCTGATCGGGTTTCAGGCTCTCTATGGCTTCTGGTGCAAGCCCTTTGTTCCAAAGGGCATCGGGTGCAGGCCAGATATCCTTAAGAGGCATGCCGAGTACAGGGTCTGGTTCTGTACGACCAAGTAATGACAATGCTTTGGGGTTCAGGTAATCGATGCTCCCTTCATGATCCGTAGATATAAAGGCTTCATCAATGGAGCGAAGCACTCTGTCGGCACGGCGTTCGGTGTCTTCTGTGGCTTTCTGGAGAGCGACAACAGCCTCGCCCTGTTGGCTGAGATAGCGACGCAGAACAATCAGAAGAATGGCAAAAACGATAAGGAAAGTGGCTGGGATTCGGATGCTTTCTATGAGTTGTTCTTTCCAGTACCCCTGAATAGGCAGAGCAAGAATGTCCCATGGCGACATGGGGATACTGTCACGATAGAGAATGCTGTTTGTTTCTTCTTCGGTTAACAGAGTCGGGTGCAGAGTATCTGAGTAAAACTGCTCGCGGATGGATACTGTATTATCCCGACGGTCGAAAAGCACCATTTCAAAACCATTGAAGCCACCTCTGAAAATAATCTCAGAGAGATGACTGTAGGCGCGTCGTGACACCATAATCATCGGGCCATTGCTGGTGTTGAAGCGTGTGCCAACGTAATAACCACCCAGATGGCTGTAGCGTAATGAGAAAATGGCCTTATCCAGGCCCTGCGAACGCAGTTCTTTTTCAATATCGCCGGGCTCGGTGGGGCTGAGCAGACTGCCGTAGTGGTTAAGCACCTTGCCATTCTGATCGGTGATGAAGAAGCCTGTTGCGTTAAAAATTGCGGCGCTTACGTGTCCCCAGAGGTCGTCCGTGTCTGCGTCTGCCGGGCGGTTTGCGTAGACCTCAAGCTGATCACCGTAGCTGCGGGTAAATATCTGGTTTGCGTGGAGTCCGGCCTTGATGATCAGTTCAGACTGACGTTTGTAGTGGTCAAGCGTCCGTTCAACGTCAATGTTGTATGCGTGCCGTGCATTCTGCCATTGCTGCCAGCTCTGAAAACTCAGAACGACGGTCAGAAATATAAAACTCAGCACAAACAGGGGAGTGTTCGCCCGATTTGTGGCGGCTGAGTGAAATTTAGCCTCTGGGGCTCCATGATGCGGGAGCATGTAAAGCGGTGTCCGTTAACGACTGATTATGGTTATTAACCTTAGTCATTGTCTGTCACCTTAACAACCAGAGGCCCCTCATAATGGGCTTTATTTGCCTTTCTATGGGCTTTTCAGTAGCGTTGCGGCGAAATACATTGCGGAGGCGATGCCCATGGCACAGTACGTATTCACTATGAACCGTTTAGGTAAGATTGTTCCACCTAAACGACAGATCCTGCGTGACATCTCATTATCCTTTTTTCCTGGCGCCAAAATTGGTGTTCTGGGCCTTAATGGCGCGGGTAAGTCGACCCTGCTCAAGATCATGGCAGGCATCGACACCGATATCATTGGTGAGGCTCGTCCTCAGCCTGACCTGAATATTGGCTACCTTCCTCAGGAGCCGGAACTGGACCCTGCGAAAGACGTGCGTGGTAACGTTGAAGACGGTCTCAGTGAGCTGATGAATGCCAAGGCCGAACTGGAGCAGGTCTACGCAGCGTATGCTGAGCCAGATGCTGATTTTGATGAGCTGGCCAAAAAGCAGGGCAAGCTCGAAGCCATCATTGAAGCGTCGGACGGCCACGATGTTGACCGTCAGATGGAAATTGCCGCCGATGCTCTTCGTCTGCCGCCTTGGGACGCCGACGTCACCAAGCTGTCCGGTGGTGAGCGTCGCCGCGTAGCTCTGTGCCGCCTGTTGATGTCCAAACCAGACATGCTCTTGCTCGACGAGCCAACCAACCACCTCGATGCTGAATCTGTCGGCTGGCTGGAGAAATTCCTCGAAGAATACCCTGGCACTGTTGTAGCCATTACCCACGACCGTTACTTCCTGGATAACTGTGCGGAATGGATTCTGGAGCTCGACCGTGGCCACGGTATTCCGTATCAGGGTAACTACACCACCTGGCTTGAGGCGAAAGAAAAGCGCTTAGAGCAGGAGAAGAAAGAAGAAGAGGCACACACTAAGGCGATCAAGCACGAACTGGAGTGGGTGCGTAAAGGCGCAAAGGGTCGTCAGGCGAAGAGCAAAGCCCGCCTTGCACGCTTCGAAGAAATGAACTCACGCGAGTTTCAGAGCCGTAACGAAACCAACGAGATCTATATTCCACCGGGTCCGCGTCTCGGCGATAAGGTCATTGAGTTCCATAACGTGACCAAGTCTTTTGGTGATCGTGTACTGATCGACAATCTCGATTTTACTGTGCCACCGGGTGCGATTGTCGGCATCGTCGGCGGCAACGGTGCGGGTAAGTCGACTTTGTTCCGGATGATCGCTGGCACTGAGCAACCGGACTCTGGTGAAGTGGTTATTGGTGATACCGTGAAGCTGGCGTTTGTTGAGCAGCTGCGTGATGAGCTGGATGACAGTAAGACCGTGTGGGAATCTATTTCTGACGGCCTCGACATGCTGGATATCAATGGCAAAGAGTACCCGAGCCGTGCCTACATTGGTCGCTTTAACTTCAAGGGCGGTGATCAGCAGAAACGGGTTGGAGAACTGTCAGGCGGTGAACGTGGTCGTCTGCAGCTCGCCTACACCCTGAAGCAGGGTGCTAATGTGCTGTTACTCGATGAACCGTCAAACGACCTTGATGTCGAAACCTTGCGTGCACTGGAAGAGGCTATTGATGCCTTCCCGGGTACTGTAATGGTGGTGTCGCACGACCGTTGGTTCCTGGACCGTATTGCAACGCACATCCTCGCGTACGAGGGCGACTCTAAGGTGACCTTCTTCGACGGTAATTACACCGAATATGAAGAAGACCGGAAGAAGCGCCTGGGCAGTGATGCTCAGCCTAAGCGTATGAAATATAAACGTTTAGCCTGATAGTTCGGTCAGGTCGCTGAAAAGTGACCCGACTGGAATAAATCGCATTCGCGAGCTTGCGGTTTCGCCATAACAGGCTAAACCTGTTGTATCCCAAACAGGAAACAACCATGGAACAACGACAAGCAAAGCGCGTTCACCTGTTTCAACGGGTTCAGGTTGACGACGGTAATCAGAAGCTTGAAACCTTCTGCCTGGATATCAGTATGCGAGGCATTCTGTTGGTCATTCCGGAGAATGTTACCTGGCAGCTGGAGCAATCGCTGAAGATCAGTCTGACGCTCGAAACTGGCGGCATTATTGTTATGGACTGCTCCCTCGTGCACATCGATGACGACGTCGTCGGTTGTGCTTGTGACTCGATGGATTTTGAGAGTCAGGAAACCCTGCGCGGAGTTCTGGAGAGCAGTCTCGAAGTGCCGTCGCAGGTGAATCGTGAACTTGCAGAATTGATCTCATTCCCCGGCGGTAAAGCCTGACAACCAGACCTGATTCGCGGTAAACCCCGGCATGTTATAGTCGGGGTTTTACGTTGTAGCAGGTTCATTATGTTCACCCCTTCCCTTGATGGTGCGCTGTTTTCTTCGCCGGTCGGTAAGATCGTGTGCGTCGGTCGTAACTATGCGGCCCATGCCGCAGAGCTGAATAATCCCGTTCCTGATACCCCTGTCTTATTCATTAAACCTGCTGATGCGGCCTGTGATCTGCAGGCTCCGTTAAGTATTCCTCTGTCTCAGGGCGATGTTCATCACGAACTCGAAGTGGCTGTGCTGATTGGGAAACGTCTTCAGAAAGCCAGCGAAGCTGAAGTGTCCGGCGCTCTTGCCGGTGTCGGTCTCGGCCTGGATTTGACGTTGCGGGATGTTCAGTCCGTTTTAAAAGAGAAGGGCTTGCCATGGGAGCGCGCAAAAGCGTTCGACGGCTCGTGCCCGCTGAGCCCATTTGTATCTGCGGCGCGGGTATCTGACTGGCAGAACCTAAATTTCTCTTTGCACCGCAATGGAGCTCAGCAACAGTCAGGCAATAGTGCCGATATGCTTAACCCTGTACTGTCTCTGATCGCTCACATGTCTCACTCTTTTACCCTTAATCCGGGCGACGTCGTTATGACGGGCACACCACCCGGTGTCGGGCCTCTTAACGTCGGGGATTCTCTCGAACTGGCGTTAGAGGATTGGGTTGCGGTAAAGACTGAGGTTGTGAGTCCGCAGTCTCAGGAGGTGCGCTTATGAACCCTTGTGACAAGCCGGGCTTAACACCGGTTAATGAAGCGATTGAGTACCTGCTATTGCAGGTGACTCCGGTGACTGAAGGCGAGCTTTGTCCGTTGGAGCACGCATGCGGACGCGTTCTGGCCGAGGATGTTATCAGCCCTGTGAATGTGCCCCCTGCGGATAATTCAGCGATGGATGGGTACGCGGTCAATCCGGGTAAGCTTGAGAGCGGACGCACACCGATCGGCCTTTTCCGTCAGCGCGGTATTGTCCTGGCTGGTGAAGTATTTGAAGGGGTGCTCAGTGCCGGTGAATGTGTCCGGATTATGACCGGAGCCGTAGTCCCTGACGGCGCGAAGCTGGTGGTGATGCAGGAAAGTACCGAGGTTGTGGATGCCGGTGTGCGGGTCGATAACCCGGAGTCTCTTCGCGATGGCGATAATATCCGTCGTGCCGGAGAAGATATTCGCCATGGCGATGTCGTCCTGAACGCTGGGCGACGCCTGACGCCTGCTGATTGTGGATTACTGGCAAGTATCGGTATTGCTGATGTGTCGGTAGTCCGGCCATTACGAGTCAGCTTGCTGACGACCGGCGATGAGTTGATCGCCCCCGGTAATGACTTGCCTGTAGGTAAGATTTACGAGAGCAATTCCTATGTATTGCGCCCGGTTCTAACGCGACTGGGGGCTGAAGTAACCCTGGTTACCGCGGTGAGCGATACGCTTGGAGCCATTCAGGAAGCGCTGGAGACAGCGGCATCGGAAGCCGACATTATCATTACCAGTGGCGGTGTTTCCGTCGGTGAAGCGGACTTTACCCGTACGGCGGTCGAAGCGCTCGGGCAGCTTGATTTGTGGAAGCTGGCGATGAAACCGGGCAAGCCACTGGCGTTTGGGCGTATCGGCAAAACGCTTTTTCTGGGCTTACCGGGTAATCCGGTATCTGCCCTGGTGACATTGCATCAGGTTGGACTGCCTGTGCTACGGAGTCTATCTGGTGAAAAGGTTACTCCACCGATTCGTATTCCTGCCATCGCCAGCGAGCGCTTGAAAAAGCGTCCAGGCCGGGCGGATTACCAGAGAGGTATTGCTGAATTACATGAGGCTGGCCAATGGCAGGTGCGCAGTACAGGGCAGCAGGGCTCGGGAATTCTGAGCTCCGTCAGCAAGGCAAACTGTTTTATTGTGCTTGAGCAGGAGCGCGGCCATGTTGAGCCGGGCGAGACCGTGATGGTCGAAATGTTCGATCAGTGGCTCAGCTGAAGTCGGATGTAGAGTGCGAAGAAAACAAAAAGCCCCGGCAACATGAGTTACCGGGGCTTTTTGACGGTCGGGGCAGACCGTTGAATCAGCGTTCGAGGTGCTGAATCTTGTCTGGTACGCCGTCCCATTCTTCTGCGTCTGGCAGCGGATCTTTCTGCTCAGTAATGTTGTTGTCTGCCCACTCTTCAGACAGCTCAGCGTTGAGCTCGATGTACTGTTCCTGACCTGCTGGCACTTCATCTTCAGAGAAAATGGCCTCTGCCGGGCACTCTGGTTCACACAGTGCGCAGTCAATGCACTCATCCGGGTGGATTACGAGGAAGTTCGGGCCTTCGTAGAAGCAGTCTACCGGGCAGACTTCAACACAGTCTGTGTACTTACACTTAACGCAGTTATCGGTTACGACGAAGGTCATCTGATCTTCTCCTGAATCATTATTCGGGGCTCTCTGGCCCTGCTAAATATCGGGCTCTTCGGCCCTGCTTATCACGGTTGCGGGTATTCTAGGTAGTCGGCGATGGTCAGGCAAGGCACCGGGTGTTCTTTTGTTGGGGAAAATTCGGGAGACACCGTTCGGTTATACCGAACAATGCTCCGTCTTTATCCTCTATATCAGGTCCTTCAGTGAATAGACCAGCTCCAGTGCCTGGCGTGGGGTCAGGTCATCCGGATTCACCTTAGCGAGCGCCTCTTCGGCTGGCCCCGGTCCACTGGTGAACAGGTCTGATTGCATAGGCGCTGGTTCAGCGCTACGCCCGGTTTTGGCGGTAACGACAGGCGTTACCGGACTCGTTTGTTGTTCGAGTTGCGACAATTGCTGGCGGGCGTTGGCGATAACCGCAGGAGGAACCCCCGCCAGCTGAGCAACCTGCAAACCGTAACTCTGGTTAGCTGGGCCCTCTTCGACACTGTGCAGAAAAATGATGCGCTCATCATGTTCGGTGGCTTTCAGGTGAACATTAATCGTATTGCTGTACTGCTCTGGCAGAGCGGTCATTTCGAAGTAATGCGTCGCGAACAGCGTAAAGGCTTCCGTATTTTCGGCCAGATGTGCGGCTGCCGCCCAGGCCAGCGACAGGCCATCAAAGGTTGAGGTGCCTCGCCCGACTTCATCCATTAACACCAGACTGTCCCGCGTCGCGTTATGCAGAATATTGGCGGTTTCAGTCATTTCCACCATAAAGGTAGAGCGACCACCCGCGACGTCGTCGGCTGAGCCCATACGAGTGAATATGCGGTCGATGGGGCCGAGTTTACAGAACTCAGCCGGTACGTAAGAACCGATGTGTGCCAGTAGAGTGATCAGTGCCACCTGACGCATATAGGTCGATTTACCACCCATATTCGGACCGGTAATGATCTGCATGCGGCGTTCGACATCCAGGCAGGTATCGTTGGCGACAAACGGGTCGGTGATCAGCGATTCGACCACAGGATGACGGCCCTGACGGATGTCGACGACACTCTCATCAACCAGTTCAGGCGCATTGAAGCGCAGCGTTTCTGCACGCTCAGCAAGGCAAGTGAGTACATCCAGTTCTGACAAGGCTGCTGCCGCTACTTGCAGTGGAATCAGGTCTTCGGCCAGATCCGTCAGCAGGGCATCGTAGAGCATTTTTTCTCTGCTCAGTGCGCGTGCTTTGGCGCTCAGTGCTTTGTCTTCGAACTCTTTCAGCTCTGGGGTAATAAAGCGCTCGGCATTTTTGAGCGTCTGGCGGCGGATATACTCAGTCGGTGCTGATTCAGACTGCGCCTTACTGATCTCAATGTAGTAACCGTGTACGCGATTGTAGCCAACCTTGAGGGTACTGATACCTGTCCGCTCACGTTCACGCTCTTCCAGTTTTACCAGGTAGTCGCCTGCGTTTTCACTGAGGGAACGCAACTCATCGAGTTCGGCGTCGTAGCCTTCGGCGATCACGCCCCCGTCACGAATGACGACCGGAGGATTGTCGATAATCGCCGCTTGTAAGCGGCTGACCCATTGTGGAAATTCGGGCGCCCGCTCACAGATATCTGCCCCCAGAGGAGCTTCCAGCTCGGACAGGCGCTGGCGGATGTCGGGAATAACCGCAAGGGCATCACGCAGCCGCGCAAGGTCACGGGGGCGGGCGGAGCCCAGAGCCACACGAGAGAGAATACGCTCAATATCACCGACCTGCTTCAGATGCTGGTGCAGGTCTTCATGCGCGTATTGTTGCAGGCATTGTGCGATCAGGTTCTGGCGCAGCCTCAGAATAGAATGGTCGCGCAGCGGGCGGTTCAGCCAGCGGCGTAACAGACGGCTGCCCATGGCTGTCGCGGTTTTGTCGAGCACCCACGCGAGCGTGTAGAGGCCGTCGCCTTTCTGGTTGATGTCGATTTCCAGATTACGGCGGCTGGCAGGATCAATGATGATGGCGTCGTCAGGTTGCTCTACCGTTAAGGAGCGAATGTGGGGCAGGCTGTTGCGTTGTGTTTCCTGCGCATAGTTGAGCAGGGCGCCTGCGGCACGGATCGCTGTTTTCATCCCTTCGCAGCCAAAGCCGCGCAGATCGCGGGTTTTTAACTGAGTTGTCAGCAGGCGCAATGCTGTATCTGACTCATAGTGCCATGGTGCTTGCTGTGTGGCACCGGCACGGTTGGCAATCGCATCCGGAAAAATCTGATCTTCTGGCAACAGTAATTCTGCGGGTCTAAGGCGCTCAATTTCTGCCAGCAGAGCATCTTCCCCATCCACCTCAAAGACACTGAAACGGCCGGATGAAATCTCAAGAACGGCGATCCCGTGGCGTTGCTGGTGAGAGCACACAGAGACAAGCAGGTTGTCCTGGTGCTCATCGAGCAGGGCTTCGTCGGTTAGTGTGCCGGGCGTTAGTATGCGCACGACTTTTCGTTCTACAGGGCCCTTGCTGGTGGCCGGGTCGCCTACCTGTTCGGCGATAGCAACTGAGACCCCGTTTTTAACCAATTTGGCGATGTAGTTTTCTGCTGCGTGAAATGGCACACCGGCCATTGGAATGGGCTGCCCACCGCTTTGCCCGCGAGCGGTCAGCGTAATATCGAGGATCTGTGCGGCACGCTTGGCGTCATCGTAGAATAGCTCGTAGAAATCGCCCATACGGTAAAACAGCAAGGTGTCCGGAAATTCAGACTTAATCTTGAAGTACTGCTGCATCATCGGAGTATGTGAAGACGCCTTGCTCATTCCTATTTTTCCTTGGGCTTGAGGATGAAGGCGGATTGTACGGGAAAGCCTTTTGATTCTGAAATGCGTTGGTTGCACACTGCGTCCGATTGACTGTAAATCAGCGGTAAATGCATGCAATGGGAATGTAACTAAATGCGTTTTCAGGTATAAAGATGCACTTCAGAAATCTGTACCTTTCAGAGACTTATTGTCCGCGCGGTTTGCTTCAGGGTTGGCTTTATCTGGAGTGAGTAAGACACGTTTTTTAACGGTGATGTCAGATGGTCTGAAATGACAGCTTGTAAAGATGAAGACGGATCATCGCTTTGCCATGACAAGCTACAATTATGGAAATCAACGTAATACCGCCGACCAGATGCTTTTACGTGCATTCGTCAATTCCAGGGATGTTGGCAGTATTCTAATTATTGAGCAATCGAAAGGACCCGTAGATGTCCCGTTTTTTTAAGGCAGGTTGTATCGCCGCGCTGGCGTATGCCTCGTCGCTTCATGCTGAAGAAGTGCTTCCTCTCAGCAATTCTCAAGTAACTGTTGATACGATGGCTGAGTTGCTTTCAGGGCCGGGCGTTCAGATCAGTAATCCGTCTTATATTATCCGTACTGGCGGCTCAAATCAGTCTCAGGCTGGTCAATTCAGCGGGTATGAATTTCTTCTTGGCGACGACTTTGGGCAGGGGGTGATTCTAAGCTCAGGTGATGTTGTTGATGTGCTGGGTCCGAATTCAGCAGCAGATACAGAAACACAGTTTAATACTCGTAGCATTGAAGATTCTGTCTTCGGTGGCCGTGTCTATGATCCAGTCAAGTTTGTGTTTTCAGTTGTCCCGCAAGAAGATGTACTGGTATTGGACTTCATCTTTGGTTCAGAAGAGTACCTGGAATATGTCGGCGCCTTTAACGATGTCGCTAAGATTCTGGTGGACGGTTCGAACTGTGCATTAACACCGGGTGGTGATGAAGTATCCATTAACAATATTCATTCTGATCAGCTGCCATCTCCAGACTCCAGTGACCGCCCTAATAATAACGACGGAATATCTAACTCTGGGCTCTTTCTGGATAACACCGGGGGTGCGTTCGATGTTGAAATGGATGGCTTTACCCGCCGCTTATCCTGTCGTGTCGGAGTGACCCCGGGGCAGGAGGTTGTTGTGACGGCTGGTCTTGCTGACCGCGGCGACGCACGATACGACTCATGGCTTCTTTTCCGCGCCGGCAGTGTCCGTTCTGAACCTGCCACCGATTTTGGCGATGCTCCTGACTCCTACGGTACACTGGCGTCATCTGATGGCGCGTCTCACGTTATTGTCGAGGGCGTCAGACTCGGTTCGGTAGGCGTTTCTGGAGAAAGCGACGGCTTTGTCGACGGGATAGATAATTCACTTGGCGAAGCCTCGGACGACTCGGATAATGCAATCTCATCGGTAACTGCGGTACCGGCGACAGGTTCGCAGTACAATATCACCGTACCTGCAACTTCTATTAATGGGTTTGCATCGAATGTCATTGGTTGGATTGACTTCGATGGTGATGGTGTATTCCAGCCTGATGAAGCTTCTGGCGTTGTAAGTGTTTCCAATAACTCCTACGAGGTTGCGACATCACTGACCTGGTCTGGTCTCAGGTCATCAGTAGATGTTGTTCCAGGCCGCACTTATATGCGCTTACGGATCGCAAACCTCGGGCTGACGGCTGCAACGCCTGCCGGGCAATTGGCAACGGGTGAGGTTGAAGACTACAGAATCGTAATATCTGATGGCCTAGCACCATCAGTGACAGCCATCGCCAGGCAGGAGCCTGCGCAGTCGCTGACTAATTCAAGCTCCGTTACCTTCCGTGTCAGCTTCTCTGAATACATTGAGAACATCGACGCCACTGATTTTGTTGCGTCGTTCGGAACGGTCGCGTCTGTGGCATCAGTTTCCGAGACCGTGTTCGATATTACTGTGTCGGGTATTTCGGGAGCTAACGGCACACTCGCACTGTCCCTTTCCGACGCTCAGAACATTGTTGATGCAGAGGGCAATGCAGCTTCAGTCACACTCCCTGTTGACGCTGAAACCTACACGCTTGACCAGTCTGCACCGACTGCCCCTGTTCTGTCTGCAATCTCGACAGATACCGGCCTGTCCGGTAGCGACCAGATCACTAACGACCCATCACTGATTTTCTCAGGGATTGCAGAAGCGGGAAGCTCGGTATCCGTTCGTATTGACGGTAACGAGATCGCCACCGTGGTTGCTGACGCCAGTGGCAACTGGTCGTATGACTACTCGGGTACAGACCTGGACGACGGTTCTTACTCAATCACCGCGACGGCTACTGACAATGCGGGCAATACCAGTGTTGAATCTGATTCACTGACTGTCGTCGTCGATACCGTAGCGCCCGCTCCTACTGTGATCACGGGGATCAGTGAGGATACCGGGCGTTCGAACAGTGATGCGCTGACCAAAGATGCTGAGCTGGTGCTGGCAGGGCAGGCTGAGGCGAATCAACGCATATCTGTGTTCGTGGACGGAAACTATACAGGATTCGCGGATACCGACCCGGCTGGCGCATGGACGTACGACCACACATCCGTCAGCCTGAGCGACGGTGAGCATGTTTTCACGGCCGTCGTCTCAGATGCCGCGGGCAATACTTCTACGGCGTCAGCCTACACAGTGACTGTCGACACCGAAGCCTCGGCAGCACCTGTAATCTCGGCGATATCCGATGACACCGGGTCACCGAACGACGGTATCACCAGCGACAATACCCTCCGTATTCTTGGTACGGCAGAAGCGCTTGATAGCGTAGTTGTCTCAATCGATGGGAACGAGGTGGTTACTGTTCAAGCGGATGGTAACGGCGATTGGGTATACGACAACCGCGCCACTACTCTGGACGATGGCAACTATGTGGTCACCGCCGTGGCGGTGGATGCGGCAGGCAATGAGTCTGCTGTGTCCGGTAATTATTCCATCACCATTGATACGTCAGGCCCGGCAACACCAGCCATCGCGGCCATCTCGAACGATACTGGAGTTGCTGATGGCATAACAGCTGATGCGACCCTAACTATTAGCGGTAGTGGCGGCGCTGATACCAGAATTACGGTCTTCCTTGATGGCGCTGCTATCGGAACCACGAGTACTACCGCTGCCGGCAGCTGGACGTTTGATTACTCAGACGTAGAGCTTGCTGAAGGCACTTATCAGCTGACAGCGCAGTCAGAAAGTCTCGCAGGACTCACAAGCCCGCTATCTGTCGCTTACCCTCTGACTATTGACCAGACTGCTCCGGATGCGCCGGTTGTGACTTCTGTTTCAGAAGACACGGGCGTAGCAGGCGATCAGGTGACCTCAGACGCGACACTGGTACTCAATGGTACGGCAGAAGCGGGGGCCGATCTCGATATCCGCATCGACGGTGCCCTTGTTGGTATGGTGAAGGCCAACGGCAGTGGCGAATGGACGCTTGATTATTCGGATGTTGCTCTGGCAGATGGAGTGCATCAGGTTACAGCGATAGCTACAGATATTGCCGGAAATCAGAGCGTTGAATCCTCTGTGCTGACGCTGATCATTGATACGCAGGCGCCTGATACCCCGATACTGAGCGGTATTCTTGAGGATACCGGTGCGTCAGCCGCCGACGCCGTCACTTCAGATAATGTGGTTGTTTATGTGGGCACCGCCGAAGCGGGCAGCCATGTTGAAATCCTGCTGGATGGCAGTTCACTCGGCTCGACTCAAGCGGATGAATCCGGGCAATGGCAGTTTGATAGTGCGCCGCTGGAATTGGCCGATGGTACCTACCAGGTCATAGCCCGAAGCCGTGACCTCGCTGGGAACGAAACTGACAGTCAGCCGCTGCAATTGGTGATTGATACCACGGCGCCAGTGCCTGCGACGGACACAGGCATCAGTGAAGATACAGCGACACCGAATGATCGTGTTACGGCGGATAACGAGCTGGTGATTTCCGGTTCTTCGGAGCCATTCAGCGAGATTGAAGTCTTTATCAATGGCATACCGGCTGGGATCGTGTCAGCCGACGACACAGGGCTGTGGCAGCTGGATTACACCGACGTCGCCCTGACGGATGGCGAATATCAAATCACAAATCAGGTCACTGACCTGGCGGGCAATACCGGCGTTGTTTCAGCGCCTGTTCTGATCGAGGTCGATACGACCACGCCAGAAGCGCCTTCCATCACTGGAATTTCAGACGACACAGGTGTCGACAGCACCGACGGCCTGACGTCCGATAATCGCATAGTAATCAGCGGTGAAAGTGAGGCGGGGGCAGAGATTAATATCTACCGCGATGAGAGTCTGATTGGCAACGTTATCGCAAACGCCTCTGGCGAGTGGAGCCTTGATTACGGGCGGACCACGCTGGACGACGGTGAGTATTCACTGACGGCCACCGCGACGGATACCGCAGGAAACTTATCTGGGGTGTCTGAGTCGTTCGGCATTACTATTGATACTCTTGACCCGGCTGAGCTTTCGCTGACTCAGGATGGCACCACCATTGTGGATTACACACCGGAACTCTCCGGTGACGCCGAGGCCGGAACGCTGATCAAAGTGTCTGTGAACGGTAACGAGTATGAAACTACCGCGGATGCTGCGGGTAGCTGGAGTCTTACTGTTACCGATGCGTTGGATAACGGAAGCTATCCAGTGACCGTCGTCTCTGAGGATGGGGCAGGGAATACGCGTGAAGTCAGTGGAGAGATCACCATTGAAGTGCTGGTCAGCGCTGACAATTCATCCACCTCTGCAACGCCTTTGTCGGTTGCTGCCGATGGCTCGTCTGCTTCAGTGATCACGGTCATTGTCCGCGACACAGCAGGCGATATCGTTACTGAAGTGCCAGCTGAATTCGCTACGGACCTGGGTACACTCTCTGCCGTCACTGATCAGGGCAATGGCATTTACAGCGTCGAACTGACCTCGTTGTTTGAGGTTGGAACTGCGACCGTATCCATCACAGCAGCAGAAGAAGCTCTGATACCAGTCACAATTGAGTTCTTTGCGGCCGACGGTGATGGCGATGGTCTGACCGACCTTGATGAAGACAGAAATGGCGATGGCGATCCAACCAACGACGATCTGGACCGCGACGGCACACCGGACTACCTCGATGACGACGATGATGGTGATGGCCGCACGACGGAAGAGGAAGACGTCAACGGTGATGGCGATCCAACGAATGACGATAGCGACGGCGATGGTATCCCTGACTATCTCGACCGTGATGACGACAGCACTGACGGCACCAACGACAGTGACGGCGACGGCATCCCGGATACTGTTGAATGTCCGGACGGAATTCCTTGTCAGGACAGCGATGCGGACGGCACTCCCGACTACATGGATGAGGACGACGACAACGATGGCATCTCTTCTGCTGAAGAAGGCGGCGATCGTGATACCGATGCAGATGGAGTGCCGGACTTCCGTGATGAAGACGACGACAACGATGGTATCCTGACACGCGACGAAGATCTTAACGACGACGGTGACTTCATCAACGACGATCAGGACGGGGATGGCATACCAGCCTATCTTGATCCGAATGATGCAGATGACAGCTCAGCAGGTGACAGTGACGATGACGGTATTCCAGATGATATCGAATGCGCTTCCGGTTACCCGTGCACTGACACTGACAGCGATGGCATCCCTGATTTCGCCGACTCCGATGATGATGGCGATGGTATTCCGACTCTGAGCGAAGGTTCAGATCGTGATACCGATGGCGACGCAACCCCGGATTACCTGGATCGTGATGATGATGGCGACGGTATCGCTACAGCTGACGAAGACAACAACACTGATGGCGATGCGAATCCAGCAACGACAGCGGGGCCGGATGCCGATAACGATGGTATCCCAGCGTATCTTGATCCCAACGATAGCCTGACCGCAGCACCGGGAGACGCTGACGACGATGGCATAACTGATGACCGTGAATGTGTATCAGGTCTGCCGTGCCGTGACAGCGACAACGATGGGCGTCCCGACTACATGGACTCTGATGATGACAATGACGGGATTCCTACCCGTAATGAAGGCGCTGAAACGGACTCCGATGGCAATGGTGTCGAAGACTATCTCGATAATGACGATGATGGTGATGGCATCCTCACACGCGATGAAGATGCGGATACAGACCTTGATGGCAATGCGGCGACAAACCCTGGGCCGGATGCTGATAGCGATGGCATTCCCGCGTATCTCGATCCTAATGACGGCGAAGCCGGAGTAGGTGATTCGGATGGCGATGGCATTCCGGACAACACCGAGTGTGGCACCGCTCTGCCGTGTCAGGATACGGATTTCGACGGTATTCCAGATTTCCGCGATGAAGACGACGATGGGGACAGCATTCCGACTGTTCAGGAATCGCCGGGTCGCGATACCGACGGAAATAATATCCCGGATTACCTCGACGCGGATGACGATGGCGATGGCATTCCAACACCGATGGAAGATGCGAACACCGACCTCGATAATAATGCGGCGACCAATGCTGGCCCCGATGCCGACGGTGATGGCATTCCAGCTTATCTCGACGCCAATGACGGTGTAAGCACATCACCGGGTGACGGCGATGGCGACGGGATTCCAGACGGTATTGAGTGTCCGACGGGTATTCCATGTGTTGATCGTGACTTCGATGGCGTCCCGGATTACATGGATGGCGATGATGATGGCGACGGCATAGCAACGGCCGACGAAGATGCGGATCTGGATGGTGACGGTAACCCGGCAACTAATCCTGGGCCTGATGGTGACGACGATGGCGTACCTGATTATCTCGACCCTGACAGTACCGATGATGACGGCGATGGCCTGACCAATCTGGAAGAAGACGCCAATGGTGATGGTAATCCGGACAACGATGACCTCGATCGCGACGGAGTTCCTGATTACCTCGACCCTGACGACGATGGTGATGGTCGCACGACGCTGGAAGAAGATCTTAACGGTAACGGCGACCCTCGTGATGACGATGCTGATGGTGACGGCATTCCGGCCTATCTGGACCCGAACGACGAACTGAACGGTTCGCCGGGCGACGCTGACGAAGACGGTATCTTTGACGATATTGAGTGTGACACCGGGTTCCCATGTCGTGATACCGACGGTGATGGTCTGCCTGACTACCTCGATAGTGATGACGACAACGATGGCGTACCAAGCAGCATTGAAGGTTTTGAGCGAGATACTGATGACGACGGAATTCCAGACTTCCGTGATGCGGATGACGACGGCGATGGTGTAAACACTCGTAGCGAAGACGATGATAGCGATGGCGACGGTAATCCATCGACTCAGGCTGGCCCTGATTTCGATGAGGATACAATCCCCGCGTATCTCGATCCGAATGACAGCGACACCAGTGGTCCGGGTGACAGCGACAATGACACCCTGTCAGATCTGGCCGAGTGTCAGGCTGGAGCACCATGTGAAGACTCTGATCAGGATGGTCAGCCGGACTATAACGACCCGGATGATGACAATGATGGTCGTCTGACTGTTGACGAAGATCCGAACGCGGATGGCAACCCAGCGAACGATGACACCGACGGCGATGGCACCCCGGACTACCTGGATCGCGATGATGATGGCGACGGTATCCCATCTGATGAAGAAGGTAACGGTGATGCCGACAGTGACGGTATTCCTGATTACCTTGACCCGGATGGCAATACAGCGTCAGGTATCGGCGGCGACTCGGATGGCGATGGTATCAATGACATTACGGAGTGTCCGGCTGGTATTCCGTGTCGTGACACTGATGGTGACGGCACACCTGACTACGCGGATGACGACGATGACAACGACGGGCGTCCAACTATTGAAGAAGGGCCAGTTCGCGATACTGACGGTGATGGCATACCGGATTACCGCGATGAAGATGACGATAACGACGGATTCAACACCATAGATGAAGGCACCGGGGACAGTGATGGCGATGGTATTCCTGATTATCTGGATCCTTCAGCTGGTGACTCCGATGAAGATGGTGTGCCTGACGGCGCTGAGTGTCCGGATGGTGTTCCGTGTCGTGATACAGACGAAGATGGTATTCCTGATTATCTCGACGAGGATGACGACGGTGATGGCATTCTTTCGATTGAGGAAGATCTGGGCGCAGATGGTAACCCAGCCAATGACGATACCGATGGTGATGGGCAACCGGACTATCTGGATCGTGATGACGACAATGATGGTGTACCGACGGATGAAGAGCTGGGTCTGGACGCTGATAACGACGATATCCCTGACTACCTTGACCCGGATGACAGTAACGAAGCCATGACACCAGACGGCAGTGGTGACAGCGACCGCGATGGTGTCAGTGATGCTCGCGAATGTCCGACGGGTCTCCCTTGCCCGGACAGCGACAGTAACGGTGCTCCGGATTATCTGTCCGAGGATGATGACGGCGATGGTATCCCGACCGTAGACGAAGACCGTAACGGTGACGGCGATCCGTTGAACGACGATACAGATAATGACGGGCGTCCGGACTACCGTGATCCGGATGACGACGGCGATGGTGTTCCGACCGCAGAAGAAAATGAAGGCGATAGCGACTTTGATGGTATTCCGGATTATCTGGACCCGTCAGGCGGTGACTCGGACCGTGATGGCATCAGTGATGCTGTTGAGTGTCCGGGGCTGATTCTCTGCTGGGACAGCGATGGTGATGATTTGCCGAACTTCCGCGACCCGGACGATGATGGCGATGGCGTTTCGACGGCATTTGAAGATGCAGACGGCGACGGTAATCCTCGTAATGACGATACCGATAATGACGGTATTCCTGATTACCTCGACCCTGATGACGACAACGATGGCATCCTCACCGTCGAAGAAGGTGGCACTGGCGACGTCGATGACGATGGCATTCCTGACTACCGTGATCCGGACAGCAACAATGCTGCTGGCATGCCGGATGGTTCGGGCGACTCGGACGGTGATGGGATCAGTGACCGTCAGGAATGTGGTACCGGCGCTGTGTGTGCGGACTCCGATGGCGATGGTACGCCAGATTACATGCAGGTACCGGATGCCGAACAGGCCCCTGAGCTGGTGGAGAATATCGTACCGGGCAAAGGTGAAGTGAATGCATCACTGCCAGGCCTTGGTAGTCAGAGCTTGCTCTGGGTACTGCTCGGCCTGCCGCTGGTGGTGCTGCGCCGCAGAGCAGAACGGCACAAACGGGCTTTTTTAAAGCCCACAGTGTCTCTGCTGGTTGGTGTGCTCGTGATGTTTGCACCCTTGGTATCACAGGCCTTCGAATCAGAAGAGTCGTATGTTGGGCTGGGGTTGGGCTTCAGTCGCCTGACGCCCGGAACCAGTGATAGCGTATACGATAACGTTGATGAGTCAGGCTTTGGTTTTCAACTTTTCGGTGGTTATCGTCTGAAAGACGACATCTCGGTAGAGCTTCACTACACCGACCTCGGCAACGCGGTTCTTGAAGATGGTGATACAGGAGAAGAGTCGGACTTCGGTTACAGTGCTCTGGGCGCTGCACTACACTGGTATCCTTGGCAAACCAGCTGGAACGGAAAAAATTCCCTGAACGCCTATCTCGAAGCTGGGCTGGCGTCGATTTCAACCGATTCTGACGTTGATTACAGCAAAGAAGCCTCAATGGCTCTGGGGCTGGGGATAGGGATTGAGTACAGCTTTAAAGACAGTTGGGCAGCGCGCATTTCTGGTCAGTCTTTCACCCGGGATGCTCATTTTGTCGGCCTTTCTATAATGAAACGCTTTGGCACCACCGAACCCGTTCCGCAACGCCGACCGGTGGTTAAGCCGCGTCCGCTGCCAAAGCCAGAACCGGTAAAAGCACCGGTGGTCATCATGGCAGACAGCGATGATGATGGTATCGTTGATGATATTGATGATTGTCCGGGTACGCCTTCGGGTATGTCTGTAAATCACCGCGGATGTTCGGTTCTGGATGCCCGGCTTGATGGTGTCTATTTTGCTAGTGGTTCTGCCGAACTGACCCGTGGCGCAACGCGTACTCTCGAACAGGTCGCAGACACTCTGATGGAGTACCCGGACGCCCGTATCGAGATCGGTGCTTACACGGACTCACTGGGGGCCGCTGCAAACAATCAGCGGCTATCGGAGCGCAGAGCGAATGCAGTGATGCAATATCTGATTGATATGGGAATCAACCCCATGCGCTTAGAAGCCAGAGGTTACGGTGAAGAAGATCCAATCGCCAGTAACGACACCGCACAGGGCCGTGCAGCGAATCGCCGGGTAGAAATCCGGGTGATTAAATAGTCTTCAGTTTACGCGAACGGACATGCCAGTAAGGCATGTCCGCTCTCGCTTCATCTGATATTCTGTGCCTCAGACTTTGACGCAGGAACTATCATGTCCGCCATATCCGATCTTCTTCAGACTCTGGCTACAGAATTGCTCGCTCGCAACCTGAAACTTGTGACGGCAGAATCCTGCACGGGTGGCATGATTGCTGCCGCGTGTACCGATCTGGCCGGGAGTAGTCAGTGGTTTGAATGCGGTTTTGTTACCTACTCGAATACTGCTAAACAGCGTGACCTCGGTGTACCAACAGAGATATTGAATGCACACGGTGCAGTCAGCGAAGCGACAGTAAAAGCTATGGTGGCAGGTGCAGCCCGCTTTGGGGACGTCAGTATTGCAGTCAGTGGCATTGCCGGGCCAGGTGGAGCCGTCGCGGGTAAGCCCGTCGGGACAGTATGGATTGGCTGTGGCAGCGAGGCCGCTCAGAGGGTAAACCTCTTTCAGTTTGATGGTGATCGGGATGCTGTCCGCCAGCAGTCTGTCGCCAAAGCGCTGGAGATGTTATTGGGCTTCGTGAATGACTGCGACCACTGAAACTCACCTGACTGAAAAAGTACTGAACAAATAACCAGTGTTTTGTTGACTTTAAAAAACGCTGTGATTAAATACTGGTTAAATCTACAGTAATCAAAGATTGCTGAACAATATTCCTGATTAACGACTGAATACGACCAAGGAACCGACCATGGATCAGAACAAACAGAAAGCTCTGGATGCAGCCCTGGGCCAGATCGAACGCCAGTTCGGTAAAGGCGCCATCATGAAAATGGGTGAGCAGCCTCGCGAAGCCATTCCTGCAGTCTCCACGGGTTCTTTGAGTCTGGATATTGCGCTTGGAATTGGCGGTTTGCCAATGGGACGTATTGTAGAAATCTACGGTCCGGAGAGTTCAGGTAAAACAACCATGTGTCTGTCTGCGATGGCTCAGGCGCAGAAAGCAGGTAAAACCGTCGCTATTATCGACGCCGAACACGCGTTAGATCCTCTGTATGCTGAAAAGCTGGGTATCGACCTGGATAGCTTGCTGGTATCACAGCCGGATACTGGCGAGCAGGCGCTGGAGATCTGTGACAGTCTGGTACGCTCTGGCGCGGTTGATGTCATCGTTGTTGACTCGGTTGCCGCTCTGACGCCAAAAGCCGAGATTGAAGGTGAGATGGGTGACAGTCATGTTGGCCTGCAGGCACGTCTGATGTCTCAGGCTCTGCGTAAAATCACGGGCAATGTAAAAAATGCCAACTGTCTGGTGATCTTCATTAACCAGATCCGTATGAAGATCGGTGTCATGTTTGGTAGCCCTGAGACTACGACTGGCGGTAATGCGCTCAAGTTCTACTCTTCTGTTCGCCTCGATATCCGTCGTACCGGCTCTGTAAAACAGGGCGATGAAATCGTAGGTAATGAAACCCGGGTGAAGGTCGTGAAGAACAAAGTGTCGCCGCCGTTTAAGCAGGCCGAGTTCCAGATCATGTATGGCAAAGGTATTTACCATATGGGTGAAGTGATCGATCTGGGTGTGAAATGCGGCATTGTTGAGAAATCAGGTGCCTGGTACAGCTATCAGGGCGATAAGATCGGTCAGGGTAAGGCGAACGCGTCCCAGTATCTGGAGGATCATCCAGAAATGGCCGCTGATATCGAAGGTCAGATCCGTGCGCAGCTGTTGAATGTACCTTCAGAGCAACCAGAGTCTGAGGATGAAGAAGCCGAAGCCTGAGCCTCTTGACCCGTCTGGCCTGAAACACGCGGCGGTAGATCTGCTCTCCCGCCGTGATTATTCCCGCCGCGAACTGTGGCGGAAGCTCTCTCCAAAGGCAGCCTCTGCCGACGATCTGGAATGCGTGTTAGACGAGCTCGCTGAACGCCAGTGGCAGTCTGACGAGCGTTTCGCCTCAATGTTTGTCCGTTCCCGTGCTTCTCGTGGGGTTGGTCCTGTTCGCTTGAAGCAGGAGTTGCGGGAAAAAGGCGTTGATGGAGAAACAGCCTGTTCTGCATTTGAAACGTCAGAAGAAAATTGGCACGAAAAAGCGCTTGAAGTTGCCCGCAGAAAGGCGCGTTCCATAGGACATGATAATCCTGATTTTAAACTGAAACTTTGGCGCTTTCTGTCATATCGTGGCTTCAGCAGCGATCAGATCAGTGCTGCCGTGGATACCTTACTGCGCGAAAGCTCTGAGTAATTCAGTTTATACGCCTAAATTCGTGCCTAACCGGGCAGTGTCGCCTCAGTCTATTGACTCAGATGGCGCAGGTACGGAACATTCGATTTTGACAGAAAAAGAACAAATGTTAACTGTCTGATTGCTCATAGGATTCGAATGTTGGGGAAGGATATGGCGCCGACTGCTCAGGTCGATATTGTACTGGTACAGCACCTGCTGAATTACTGGAACGGCCGCGGCGTGGATATGAATCAACTATGGCCTATCCTGCGGATAGACCCGGAATTACCACTTCCAAGGTGGGTTGATACAGATCGTGTTGCAGATGCATACGACTTTGTCGCACGTTTTCTTGATGACGAGTTGCTGGCGTTTGATCTCGGTATCTATATGGCGCGCCGTGAGATGCCATTGCAGCGATTGCTCCGTTGTGCGCCTTCGTTGCGTAAAGGTATCGAGGCGCTGATTCCTTACGTGTATCTGTCGACAGGAAGTCTGCGCTATGAAATTGATACCTCCCAAAGTGACATAGTACTGATTTCGGTAGAGCGTCATCCTGAAAGGCATGTGTCGCCACTGCAGTTGTCTGCTGCCGTGGTGATCATGGCGGGTGTCTGCCGGGATGCGCTAGGCGATAGTTTTGAACCCGAAGACCTCTGTATGCATCTTCCGCAGAGCGAAATTGCGGATGCAGCGCAAGCGGCGGATATCACCGGAATACAGGTCGCTGCGACGGAAGGCTTCTACATGCTTGAGATCAGTCAGGTCGCCTGGAATCGTGATGGACCAGATCCTCAGCCGGTGCTTTTCAAAAGTGTTCAACGTGAGCTGATCCGTCAGGATCAGAGGTTTCGTGAGCATCTGGCTCTCTATTCTGAATTAAAAGATATTCTGGAAATGTGCCTGATCCGGAGAAATGTATCCCAGGAGGGGGTCGCGGATCAGTTGGGTATCAGCGTGCGAAATCTTCAACGCCGGTTGCGCGCTCTGGGTACAACCTATCAGAACTTATTAGACGAGGCGCGTCAGGGACTTTCGATGAAGCTCATCTGCGAAGGTGATATGCCTTTGTATGAAGTGGCCTATAAAGTGGGTTACACCGAGCCGAGTGCATTCTATAAAGCATTCCGGCGCTGGACAGGTTCAACGCCTGGCGATTACCGCCAGGCGTACCTCTCAACGATTAATGCAATTTCAACCGAGGACGAATAACTTTATTGATGTGTCCAACCAGGGTAAGCAGCAGGGTATGCCAGTACCCGTGTAATGCTACCTGGTGCAGTCGATAGAGTGACACGTAGACCAGGCGTGCTAAGCGCCCCTCAATCATCATCGACCCTTTGGTCAGGTTCCCCATCAGGCTTCCAACCGTGCTGTAGCGGCTCAGGGACACCAGAGAGCCTTTGTCTTTATACACAAACTCCGGCATGGCTTTGCCTTTGTGTCTCGCGCTCAGGGCTTTTACCAGATGAGATGACTGTTGATGCGCAGCTTGCGCACGCGGGGGCACGGGCTTTCCTGTTGCTTTATCAATAACACTGCAGCAATCGCCAAGTGCAAAAATGTTCTCGTCTTCAGTCTGCAGGCTATTGTTCACGACTAACTGGTTTGCACGATTTGTTTCGAGACCGAGTTCTTTCATAAACTCAGGGGCTTTTACGCCTGCTGCCCAGACACGGATAACGGCTGGAATATGTTCGCCCGATTTATTCACAAACCCTGAATCAGTAACTTCAGTGATCATGGTTGAGGTCATGACTTCAACACCGAGTGACTCAAGTTCCCGGGTAGCTGCTGCAGATAACCGTGGAGGAAGAGCCGGTAAAATACGGTCTCCGGCTTCTATTAAGCGAACCTTAAGCTGCTCTGGCGAGACGTTTTTAAGGCCGTATGAGGCCATTACTTCTGCGGTGTTATACAACTCGGCAGACAGTTCCACGCCGGTCGCGCCAGCACCGACAATGGCCACTTCGAGTGGTCGCGGCTCTTCCAGGTTACTGCAGCGTAGGAATTCATTCAGTAGTAATTTATGGAAGCGCTCAGCCTGGTCACGGCTATCCAGAAAAATGCAGTTTTCCGCTGCGCCTTTAGTTCCAAAATCATTGGTGACGCTGCCTAATGCCATGACGAGCGTATCGTAATCGACGGTACGCTCTGGCAATACTTCCTTGCCCTCATCATCGAGCATAGCTTCGAGAACAAGCGATTTTTTCTCGCGATTCAGTCCACTCATTCGCCCGATCTGAAAATGAAACCCGTGTTTTTTGCCGTGGGCGCGGTAGTTCAGTTCATCGATGCCTGAGTCCAGTGCGCCAGTAGCGACTTCGTGCAGTAATGGCTTCCACAGGTGGGTTGGGGTGGCGTCAATTAACACAACCTCGGCTTTTCTCTTTCGACCGAGTTTACGCCCGAGCTGTGTGGCCAGTTCCAGTCCACCTGCGCCACCGCCGACTATGACGATTCGTTGCATGGGGTACTCCCTATAAATGAAATTGGCGGCATTATACGGCGAATCGTATAAAAAGTCGGAAATTTATGGCGGCTTATAACCCCCCCCCCGTTAGGTCAAATGAGGGGGGAACCTTTCCGCACCTGAGATGGATCAGGCGGGGTTGGCTTCGAAATGGCCTATGAGGCGAGCAGAAACTTCCGCCGGTTTGTCGTGCGCGAGCCAGTGTGTCGCATCCGGGTAAGTAGTCAGTGAGCCATTGTCGAGGAATTTTTCGCTGTCTCGCGCCATTTCCAGCGTCAGCGCGAGGTCGTGCTCCCCCCAGAGTATCTGAGTCGGCGTTTTAATCCGGTCGCCTCTCGGTGACTTAGGCTGGCTACGTAACGCTGAGCGATAGTAGTTGACCATGGCTCGCATAGCTCCAGGAATACGCCAGTGTTTTTGCAGTTCACTGAAGTCCTCGTCGCTGTAGCTGCCTTTATTGGATGTACGCTTGAGAATATCTCTGAAAAAGAAGAAATTATTCACTGGCAACGTCAATTCTGGCAGGCGCGGGATCTGAAAATAGAACACGTACCAGCTTTTTAGCATCTGTACCGGACTTTTACGCACTGTTCCCAGGAATACCTTAGGGTGGGGCACGTTCAGAATGCTCAGGCTGGCAAGCTGCTCAGGTTTATTCAGTGCGTACCACCAGGCAACCATGGCGCCCCAGTCGTGACCGACAAGATGGATTTTCTCGACACCGGCATAACGGCGGATGGCATCGACATCTTTGATCAGCTCATCGACGTGATAGTCGCTTACGTCGGCTGGTTTGGACGAATGTCCGTAGCCACGCATATTCGGTACGAATACCCGGTAACCGGCTTCCGCTAACACAGGAATCTGATGGCGCCAGGTGCTCCAGCACTCTGGGAAACCGTGTAATAGAATAACGACCTCGCCATCGGCTGGGCCTGCGTGTCGGGTTTCGAGGCCTATTGGTCCGTTGTAAATGTGGGTAGTGTCCATGATTCCTCTCAATCAGCTGGATTGTCTGTGGAGGTGGTGAGGTCGATCATTCCAAGCATTTGTGCAGCGCCCGTGAAAAGCACGGCGATGCAGATTGCCTGAATTATTATTCTTAGTAATTTTGGTGCGCGCAGGAAAGCAAGGTGGTGTTTTATCATGCTCGGATGGCCGAAAGGGCCGATGCCGAGATGCAGCATAGTGACGGCCATCGCTGGCAGCATCATCAGGTAAATTACACCGCTATTTTCCATTGCTTTTAATCCTTATTCATAGATTCAAGCGTGCGTTTGCAATGCATTTGATTCAGGGCATCTTCAGCATTGACGGGCTCAATGGCCAAGCATGTGTTCAGTAGTTTGCGTATCTCTTTGCGGAAGTTATCTTCATCAAGGCGAATCAAGCCTACAGAGTATTCGTTGTAAACGATCGCCATATCCGGCAACAGTTTCTGAGCTTTTTCAAAATTCTCAATCGCGCTGCTTTCTGTCGCACCGTAAGTAATGCTTCCCAGAAATGAGCCTACGCGCTCAACGATGCCGGCTTCAAGCCCACCCCGTGTGAGAGGGTAAGCGCCGCGATCTGGTGCGTACTCCTGCAACTTATCGAGCTTATCCTGTGCGATAGGAATATAACCGGAGCTGCGGGCCTCTCCTGTGCTCATTAACTCGAGCATGCGGACTTTCGCATAGACCAGTCCGAATTCTGCAAAGCGGTATTCTGGAGCGAGAGCCAGGCCTTCATTGGATAAAGCAGCGGCTTCAGCAAACTCTTCCATTTTGTCATCGTGATCATCAATCAGAAGGGTCGCATGAACCAGGCGGGAATAAATCGCAGGCACTTCTCCGACGGGTCCAAGCTGCATACCCAGTTCATACGCTTTTTCGTATTGGCCTGAATAGTGTAAACGCCAGACTTCCTGAACCGCGCTGGCCAGATCTGAGTAATCACTGTCCTGAATTGCTTTAAAGACGGCCGGGTGAGCTTCAGGATCTGCGCCCAGAACCATCATATGGTGAGCGAGACGTGGATAGTCGGTCATCATTGATCTGATCCAGTCGACATCCGGGTACTCAACCCGTGTCAGCTTCGTCAGGTCCTGCCACTGCTGTTGCAGCTTATCTCCTGAAAAGTCGTATTGCTGAAGATCTTCTGGATAGTCTTTCCAGTCTGTTGCAAGCACTGGAAGGCTTAGGAATACAGATAGTGTAAAAACGAAAAAACGTTGCATAAAACCCCCAATAAAGAGGGCCAGTATACATACGCTTTATTACCTTGGCGTGTGGTTTTCCGCCAAAGCTTGAAGTGCTTCGGCGGTACGGAACGATCTCTCTCTTCCAGACGAACTCTCAGTTGAACGCACAGCCTGTTTTGACGCCAAACACCTTGAGAATCCGGGCCAGTGGGCAGAAACCGGTAAAAGCCGCCTGGAGCATGTTCAAGCCTACAAAACCCGTGAAGAACAGCCAGTATTCAGAATGCAGCTGCGACAGCGCGATACTGAGCAGAATAAACGAGCCGGCGATAGCAAAGACGAGACGATCAATGTTCATAGAATTAGCCTGCTTATAATAAAATAACCATGCAGTTATGTTATTGCCTGTTTAAAACGTAGTCAACCCATTCCTTGCTGTGGGACTCCGGCCTACAAACCGCTATACTGACCTGCTTATTATCTCTGAACTCGTTTGGAATCACGCAACCGTATGAAAAGCTCAGAAATCCGCCAGGCGTTCCTCGACTTCTTCGCATCGAAGGGACACGAAATCGTTGCCTCCAGCCCACTGGTGCCGGGTAACGATCCGACGCTGCTGTTTACCAACGCCGGTATGGTGCAGTTCAAAGACTGCTTCCTCGGTAACGACGTTCGCAGTTACACCCGTGCCGCGTCTTCGCAGCGCTGTGTTCGTGCCGGGGGTAAGCACAATGACCTGGAAAACGTGGGCTACACGGCGCGTCACCATACCTTCTTTGAAATGCTGGGTAATTTCAGCTTCGGCGACTACTTCAAAGAGGATGCGATCAGTTACGCATGGGAGTTCCTGACTTCAAAAGAATGGTTGAACCTGTCCGTCGAAAAACTGATGGTGACGGTTTATGCGGAAGACGACGAAGCGTTCGATATCTGGAATAAAAAGATGGGCATTCCAGAGGATAAAATCGTACGTATCGGTGATAACAAAGGCGCACGTTACGCATCGGATAACTTCTGGCAGATGGGTGACACTGGCCCTTGCGGTCCGTGTACCGAGATTTTCTACGACCATGGCGAACACATCTGGGGTGGGCCTCCGGGCACGCCAGAAGAAGACGGCGACCGTTTTATTGAAATCTGGAACAATGTTTTCATGCAGTTCGAGCGCAAGGCTGACGGTGAGATGCTGCCGTTGCCTAAACCATCGGTGGATACCGGCATGGGGCTTGAGCGTATTTCTGCGATTATGCAGGGCGTGCACAGCAACTACGAAATCGATATTTTCCAGGCACTGCTGAAAGCGGCCGGCGAACTGACAGGCTGCAAAGACACCGAGAACAAATCACTGCGTGTGATTGCTGACCACATCCGCTCTACCAGTTTCCTGATAGTCGACGGCGTACTGCCATCGAATGAAGGCCGTGGTTACGTTCTGCGTCGTATTATTCGTCGCGCAGTACGTCATGGTCACATGCTGGGTGCGTCAGCAGGCTTCTTCAATAAGCTGGTTCCCGCGTTGTGTGAGCAAATGGGCGAAGCCTATCCTGAACTGGTCAACCTGTCTGAGCACGTTCAGAAAGTTCTGCGTATCGAAGAAGAACAGTTCGCTAAGACACTCGATAAGGGGATGGCGATCCTTAACGATGCGATTGCCGATATGAGCGGCGATACCATTCCGGGCGAGACCGCGTTCAAACTCTACGATACCTATGGCTTCCCTCTCGACCTGACGGCGGATGTGGCCCGTGAGCGTGATCTGAAGGTTGATGAGGACGGCTTTAATACCGCCATGGAGAAACAGCGTGAAACTGCCCGTGCCGCTGGCAACTTCTCTGCGGATTACGGACAAGGCCTGGATCTTGACGGTGAAACCGGCTTCCTCGGTTATGAGTCGTTGGAAAATACCGGCACGGTGAAAGCCTTGTTTGTGGGCGGCGAAAAAGTTGAGCAGCTGAAGGCTGGCGACGAAGCTGTCCTGGTTCTTGACGAAACGGCCTTCTACGCAGAAAGCGGTGGTCAGGCCGGAGACACAGGTTTCCTGAAAGCGGATGGTGTTGTCTTCCAGGTAAAAGACACGACCAAAGAGGGCAAAAACCATCTGCACCAAGGTGTGCTGGTTGAAGGCACGGTATCTCTTGGTGATCAGCTGACCGCAAGCGTGGACGCGGAAAAACGCGCCTCCACAGCCATTCATCACTCGGCAACACACCTTCTACACGCTGCGCTGCGCAACGTACTGGGTGAGCACGTCGCACAGAAAGGCTCTCTTGTAACCTACGACAAGCTGCGTTTTGACTTCTCTCACCTTGAGGCGGTCAGACCAGAAGAATTAGCAGAGATCGAGAATCTGGTGAATGCGCACATTCGCGCGAATACACCGGTAGCAACGCGCTTGATGAACATCGATGATGCGAAAGCGGCCGGCGCTATGGCTCTCTTCGGTGAGAAATACGATGATGAAGTCCGTGTACTGTCGATGGGAATGGATGATTTCTCGATCGAACTCTGTGGTGGTACACATGCTCAGCGTACTGGCGATATCGGCCTGCTGAAGATCAGTTCAGAAAGCGGTATTGCTGCGGGTATCCGTCGTATTGAGGCGGTTGTTGGTCAGGCTGCTCTTGATTTCGTCGCCCGTGAAGAAGCGACGTTGACAACGATTGCCCGTGCTCTGAAAGGGTCGACTGATAACGTGGGCGATAAGGTCGAACAGTTGATCAGTCGTAGCCGTCAGTTAGAAAAAGAACTGGATGCACTGAAGAGCAAGCTTGCTTCCAGCGCCGGTTCAGATCTGGCAGGTCAGGCGAAAGATGTAAACGGTGTAAAAGTACTGGCCGCCGAACTGGATGGCGCCGATGTACCCGCGCTGCGTAACACGATGGACCAGCTGAAGAACAAACTGGGGTCCGCGGTGATTATGCTGGCCTCTGCCAATGACGGGAAAGTGACCCTGCTTGCCGGTGTGACTAAAGACCTGATCGGTAAGGCGAAGGCGGGTGACGCCGTTACAGAAGTGGCTGCTTACGTTGATGGCCGTGGTGGTGGTAAACCAGAAATGGCGCAGGCCGGTGGTCAGAAACCAGAAGGTATTGCCGATGCGCTCAAAGCCTTTGAAGAGTGGGCGGCTGCTAAGCTCTGATCCTTCTCCTGCTGCCGTCTTGAAGCCCGCCCTCGTGCGGGCTTTCTTGTTTTAGTGCACTAATTACAGCGTCTGGCCCGAATTGTTGTGTATCTGGCAGAACAGTCTCGTCCAACGTCTATAGATTGCTTTTCTCGTGCTCCCATTTATTGTTTAATTGCGACCCTTTTGATCAATTGCGCAGATATCCCCATATGGCGTTGTACGTACAGAAATATGGCGGCACCTCGGTCGGCACGACGGAGCGTATTGAAGCCGTCGCAGATAAGCTGAAAGCTTTTCACGATGAGGGTCACCAGCTGGTAGTTGCCGTCTCAGCGATGAGCGGTGAAACGAATCGCCTGATCGGTTTAGCCGGGGCGATTACCGATAGTCCTTCTCCCCGTGAAATGGACGTTCTTGTTTCCACTGGTGAGCAGGTGACGATCGCTCTTCTGGCTATGGCGCTGGAAAAGCGAGGTATCACTGCGCGTTCATTTACTGGCTGGCAGGTGGGCATTAAAACTAACAATGCGTTCATGAAAGCCCGTATTGAAGATATTGAAACCAGCAAGATGCGCGAAGTTCTGGATAACGGCGGTATCTGTATTGTTGCTGGCTTCCAGGGGGTGGATGATGACAACAACATCACGACGCTCGGTCGTGGTGGCTCAGACACCACTGGGGTGGCTCTGGCGGCGGCACTGAATGCTGACGAGTGCCAGATCTATACTGACGTTGATGGCGTCTATACCACTGACCCTCGCGTGGTTGCTGCTGCTCGTCGTATGGAAACCGTGACGTTTGAAGAAATGCTGGAAATGGCCAGCCTCGGATCAAAGGTTCTGCAGATCCGCTCGGTTGAATTTGCCGGTAAATATAAAGTTCCTTTGCGTGTGCTGTCCTCATTCAAAGAAGGCAACGGCACTCTGATTACAACCGAGGAGAACAGCTCCGTGGAAAAACCCGTTATCTCTGGTATTGCGTTTAACCGTGATGAAGCAAAAGTAACAGTTCAGGGTGTGCCTGACGTACCGGGCGTAGCGTCACGAATTCTTGTTCCTGTCAGTGATGCGAACATCGAAGTCGATATGATCGTACAGAACGTCTCTGAAGATGGCTCAACTGACTTCACCTTCACCGTGCACCGTAACGACTACCAGAAAGCACTGAAGCTACTTACAGAACTGGCCGAAGAACTCAATGCGGAAGGCGTTAACGGAACTGATGACATCTGTAAGGTGTCTCTAGTAGGGGTAGGTATGAGATCCCATGCCGGTGTGGCCAGCAAAATGTTTAAGACGCTGGCGGATGAAAGCATCAATATCCTTGCGATTACGACCTCTGAAATCAAGATTTCAGTCGTGATTGAGGAAAAGTACCTCGAGCTTGCTGTTCGTGCGCTGCATACCGCGTTCGGACTGGATGCAGAGGTGACCGAAGAGCACTAAGCTCTGGTGTTATCAGTGGGCGGCCCATGAAGGAATGCCCACTAATAACAAATAGTCCTCACTCTGCGCAGGACCCGGCTTTAAAACTGGCTGATCTGGTCAATACTGGAAGAGTGGGACACAAAGGTGACGAATGTCACAGCACCCTATACAGAAACTGGAATCTGAGGAGAACCTCTATGCTTATTTTGACCCGCCGTGTTGGTGAAACACTGATGGTTGGTGACGAAGTCACTGTGACCGTTTTGGGTGTTAAAGGAAATCAGGTACGAATCGGTGTGAATGCCCCTAAAGAAGTTGCAGTACACCGCGAGGAAATTTACCAGCGCATTCAGCGCGAGAAGGACGGTGGTGACCCTAACGGTAACTACTAACGCCTTAATTTTCTTGAATTTTTCCTTTGAAAATTCTCTGAACGTGGTATGATGCGCGCCGTGATGTGGAGAGATGGCCGAGTGGCTGAAGGCGCGCCCCTGCTAAGGGCGTATAGGTTTACCCCTATCGAGGGTTCGAATCCCTCTCTCTCCGCCACGTTCTTTCTGCTTCGGCAGAAGCGTATTTAAGTCGTTGACACCTTACTCAACAACCCTATAATACGCGCCCCACGATGCGCGCTCGTAGCTCAGCTGGATAGAGTACCTGGCTACGAACCAGGCGGTCGGAGGTTCGAATCCTCCCGAGCGCGCCATTCTTTCCCTCAAGATTGAATGTCCCTTCGTTACACTGATGGGGAAAAGTTGTTAGTTCTGATGCGCGCTCGTAGCTCAGCTGGATAGAGTACCTGGCTACGAACCAGGCGGTCGGAGGTTCGAATCCTCCCGAGCGCGCCATTTCAGAAACCTTCCCCGAAGCAAGATATTTTCCCCACCCATCTCGTTTATTAACAAATTTGTTAGCGCGACGGAGATGATGAGAACCTCCTCAGGTTCGAGTAGAGCGAAGCGAAACAACGTCGGAGCCTGCGACGACGGCCCGAAGGGTGTAAATAATCCTCCCGAGCGCGCCATTTCAGAAACCTTCCCCGAAGCAAAATATTTTCCCCACCCATCTCGTTTTATTAATAAATTTGTTAGCGCGACAGAGATGATGAGAACCTCCTCAGGTTCGAGTAGAGCGAAGCGAAACAACGTCGGAGCCTGCGACGACGGCCCGAAGGGTGTAAATAATCCTCCCGAGCGCGCCATTTCAGAAACCTTCCCAAAAGTACCTATTTCACTTTGAACAACAGATTTCTTTAATCCTGATTCATCCATTGAATCAGTTCATCCGCCATATCCGGCGTAAAGCAGACAATATTATGCTGTTTCAATAACGCAGTGGTTACGCCGTCGCCGGCGATCAGGGTTCTGGTATGGCTGCCGTCATAGATTTCGCTGACACCGCATGAAGGTGATCTGGCTGCTAGCAGGGCTCCCTGGCATTGATAGCGTTGTGCCGTAGCGAGCGCTTTCTCTGCACCATGGATAAAGGCCTGTGTGACGTCGTCACCTTCATAGGTATGCACTTTCGCTGTGCCAGCGAGCACGGCGCTTCCTCCGCCTTGTTCTGCTTCAGCAGGCGGTCGTGGAGTGGGCAGGCCCCCCAGTGTCTCAGGGCACACAGGAACAAGACGTCCTTCTTCCATCCATTGGTCGAGCAGAGTTTTCAGGTGCGAGACTTTGCCAGCGTTGTCATCACCGTCATAACGTAGTGGCTCGCCGAGCAGGCAGGCACTGACCAGTAGCTTCTTCATTGAGCTTTCCGAAGTAAGAAGTGCACGTAGCGCCCGAGCCGCCGGTGAGGCTCTTTGAGCCCGGTTTCGAGGTCTGAGCGGTTGACGGCATCCTGACCAATACGCTCGCGGATTTTCTGATGCATATGATCATGCACACAGCGGATACCGCGCCAACGAAGCAGTTCGAATCCAAGATCAGTCATCGCTGCTTCAATGTCATCCGGGTTCAGTGGGTGCTGAGGGGCATTTCCTTCTTTCCGCAGCCTGGGGTTGGCGGATTCAGGCGCGTGAGTCCGGCCGTTCATAATCTGGCGCCACTGGTGGCCATGCAGGTTGTAAAACATCAGCGACAGCCAGCCTCCAGGTTTTACTTTGCTGGCAAGCACTGGCAGGGCCTCAAAAGGGTGCTCCAGCCACTCCAGAACCGCATGATTGAGAACAATGTCGAATTGCCCGGGAAAGAGCGATTCAACGTCCTGAAGGCGCCCTGGGCGAGTGGTTAGCTGTTGTTTCTCTGCTGCGAAGAGGTCATTAGCCAGACGCAGCATTTCTTCAGAGATATCGCAGAGGCTGATATCCGCACCCTGTTTAGCAAGCGAAAGACTGAACTGCCCCTGGCCTCCGCCGATATCAAGAACCTGCTTGCCTGCGATATCGACCTCGCAGTCGCTGAAGTCCTGTTCCAGCGCCATCAGGCGAAGCTGACCCCGCGGAGTAGCATAAATGGTTCGGCTGAAACGTTCGGCGAGATCGTCAAAATTCCGATCTTTCTGGGTGTCTGAATTCTGTTCTTTCATAGCTATCGTCCGGAGTGTCAGCAGATAATACCAGTAGCAGAGCAGATTTCTGTAGCTGGGCTATACTTCAGACGTATATCGCCTTTTTGATCAGCCGCAGGGAAGTGTTGTACCCGTATGTCTCCAGAGGATATGTTCGTTGAGAAACTCCACTGCCCGGTCGGTGAATCGCATTGCATTCTGTTCGATGAAGTAACGATACTGCGCAAGCAGGTTGTGACTGATCCGCTTACCGGACTGTTTAACGTCCGCCATTTCCGAAAAAGTCTTGAACACGAGCTGGAACGAACCCGCCGGACCGGCATGACGACGGCGCTGATCATGGTCGATCTCGATCACTTTAAGAACATCAATGACACTTGGGGGCACGAGAGTGGCAATCAGGTGCTCCAGACAGTTGCTCAGCTGCTACAGGATCAGACCCGTAAACTCGACATCTGTTGCCGCTATGGTGGCGAGGAATTCGCCGTGATTCTGCCCTCCACCGAACTCATGTTGGCGCGTCAGGTGGCTGAGCGTTGCCTTAACGCTTTGCGGGAAACCGTTATACCTCTTGATGAAACCGACCTTCAGGTCACTGCCAGTATTGGTGTTGCTGTTGCGGATAACAGCGCAAAGACAGCAGAGAGCCTGATCGAGAATGCCGATGAATGTATGTATGAGGCAAAAAGAGGCGGGCGCAATCAGGTGGTTAGCAAACGTCCTCAACCTTCTGAAAGCGCCGTCAGTGCTGATGAGCGGGATGCTCTGCGTGGCCTCTTCGGAGACGATTGAGGTTTACTCAGGACTCTCGTTTTCGGTATTGGGCCGGCGTCATGCTGTGCCACTTTTTAAATGCCCGGATAAAGGCCGCCGCCTCGGTGTAGCCTAACTTTCCTGCGATCACTTCGATGCTGTCTTCGGTGGTATCCAGTAAACGGCACGCTTTCTCTGAACGTACAGATTCGAGCAACTGCTGGAACGTCGTTCCCTCTTCTTTGAGCTGCCGCCTGAAACTGCGCTCACTGGTGCTGAAGGTATCGGCGCATTCATTGATAGAAGGATAGCCCTCCCGGAACATTCCCAGATACTTTTGAACGCGGTCGCTGAGATTGTTCGTTTCTGGCTGGCGGCGCTGTTTCAGCAGTTCGTCGCATTGCTGCTGGTAAAGGCTGAGGGCCGTTGGGTTAGCATTGGGCAGAGGCTGATCCAGAAGTGCCGCGTCAAAGACGAAACGTGCGACATCGGTCCCGAATTCGACCGGGCAGGCGAACGTATCCCGATAGAAGTCAGCTTCAAATGGCTCTGGATAAGGCACAGAGATCAGTTTCTGCATTTTCTGCTGGCCGAGCATGGTCTGCATCATGCTGAGAAACTGAAAGGTGCCAGCGACATCTCGATCGATAATAAAGCGGTGCAGTTCTTCGGGAACATGATAGGGATGCAGTACCAGTGCAGCCTGATCGCCGCTGACTTCAAAGTCGAGTCGGCTGAACAGATAGCTCAATTCCTGATACTTGATACCCAGCTCAATGCCTTCTTTTACTGTGCTGCAGCTCATCAACATCATCGCAAAAGCACCGTAGGCGGCGATGCCAAACGTGCTCGAAAGCTTCATTGCTGCCAGCGGATCATGACGTAGATCAACATAAAGGTCAGAAAGCACAGCCAGTTCATCTGCCTGCGAAATCACCGCCGAGGCATCAATCTGATCTGGGTTAATACCGTTACGAGCCAGAGCTGGCGCGGGGTCTATGCCGTATTTCTTATGTATCTGCTCGGCGGTAAAGCTGAGCGCAAGTATCGATCTTAGGGTCATGGTGGCCGAAATTGTTAATTAGCAGGAAATTCCTGACATGGTTGAGCGCTGACTGCCCCGGCTAAAGTACACAACATAATAACGCGACGGAGCAGAAAACAATGAAAGAAATGAATAACACTCTGCCGAAGTATACAGATACAGTCATCATCGGCGCAGGTCTTGGCGGCCTGGCGATGGGCATTGGTATGCAGAAGAAAGGCCTTAACGATTACATCATTATCGAGAAGTCCACCGAAGTGGGTGGTACATGGCGCGATAATTCGTATCCGGGCTGCGCCTGTGATGTTCAGTCGCACCTGTATTCATACTCTTTCACTAATAAGTCTGACTGGACCAAGCGCTACGCGCCATGGAACGAGATTCAGCAATATATTCTCGATACTGTAGCAGAATATAACGTGCGTCCGAATATCCGTTTCGGGCTGGAAGTGAACAGTGCTGAATTTGACGAAAAGTCAGCTATCTGGACGGTAGGTACCGCAGATGGTCAGACGGTTCAGTGCCGCTACTTCGTGCTGGCAACAGGGCCTCTGCATGTTCCTCAGATTCCCAATATCCCAGGGCTGGATAAGTTTAAGGGCAAGGTCATGCATTCGGCTCAGTGGGACCATGACTATGACCTGAAAGGTAAAAAGGTCGCGTCGATCGGTACCGGTGGTAGTGCCATTCAATACGTACCAGAGATTGCTCCGGATGTAGAACAGATTGATGTATATCAGCGCACGGCGGCCTGGGTTATTCCTCGTGACGAGCGCCCATATAGTAAGGCCAGTAAATGGGTATTTAATAAGTTTCCATCGCTGCGTCGCTTGTATCGTTCACGTCTGTACTTCACGAATGAAATGCGTGTCTGGCCGATTTTTAACCCAGCCATTGCAAAAGCCGTGGAGTTCTTTGCGAAGCGCTTTATTAACCTTCAGGTTAAAGACCCGGAAGTACGTGCGAAACTCACGCCGGATTACACCATTGGTTGTAAGCGTATCCTGATTTCGAACAAGTGGTATAAAACTTTTAACCGTAAAAATGTTGGCCTGGTTACCGATGGCATCAGCGAAATTCGAGAGAACTCTATCGTTGATAAAAATGGCGTAGAACGTGAGTGCGATACCATTATTCTGGGCACTGGGTTTATCGTAGATCCTCGCGGATATATGGATAAATTCAATCTGAAAGGTCTGCCGGGCCACGACATTCTGGAAGACTGGAAAGACGGCGCTGAAGCGTACCTGGGGAATACAGTCACAGGGTATCCGAACATGTTTGAACTGGTCGGACCAAACTCTGGTCTGGGTCACAACTCCATCATTTTCATGATCGAAGCGCAGGTTCACTACATTCTTGAATGTATGAAAGAAGCGAAGAATCGTGGTGTTGATTACCTGAACGTGAAGAAAACCGCACAGGATCAGTTCAACGAAGAGATTCAGGAGCGCATTAAAGGATCTGTATGGACTTCTGGCTGTTCCAGCTGGTACCAGCAGTCCGATGGTAAAAACTTTGTTCTCTGGCCTTACTCAACGCTGGAGTTCTGGAAGCGTAACAAGAGTGTCGTCACCGCTCACTATGATTGGGTAAAAGTGGATGCGGCAACGAAAGGCAATAAGGTGACAGCGGCGAAAGCGAAAAAAGCAGAAGCGGTTGCCTGATGAAAAGTTAGTCATACGGTAGGCGGGTCTTACAGACCGATCGAAGCCTGCTCTTTGCGGCGCTGATTCAGCGCCGCTTTTTTATTTCTTCGAGAATGTCATCACTCGGAATTCCAGGCGTTCGCCGACCTTCTTCGATATCTTTAATTAACTCAATAAGCGTCAAATTGGCAGGTACTTGCAGACCCAGCGCGTGAGCGGCTCTGACAACTGCGCCATTAATGTAGTCAATTTCGGTTGCTTGTTGGTTGTTAAGATCTTCCCACATTGACGATCTCGCCTGAGGATCAATCGCGAGCATTGAAGAGGCGAGTTTCTTAAACCATGAATCAGGAGCCTTCAGGAGGACAGGAATCCATCGTGCAGGCAGTTTGGTTAATTTCGGCAGCTTCAGCTGTTCTTGTTTGGTGACTTCTATTAACTCGCTCATCGCCAGGCTGAGAATGGTCCGGTAGCCTCGGGTTTCAAGCTCCTGCTTCAGTGGCAGGTTACTCACTGCGTTAATCGCATTATTGAGGTTCAGCTGTAATTTTGCCCACTGTAATGCCTCGAAGCCTGAGGTCGTGTGTAGCCGGAACCCCATGTCATAAAAGGCGCTATCGAGTTCATTAGCGATAGTGCTATCAATCAGCTCTTCGCAGTAAACATCGCCTTCGGTTCCACGATGAAACCGACAGTTGTCCATGGGGGCGACATTGAAGCCGACGATGCCGCGGATGACCGGGTTCCTCAGCTGCCGCAGCATGTCGTCGCTGCCGATGCCGTTCTGCAGGCTGATGACGGGCGTTGTCTTCGCTGCAAATGCCTGAAGTTGCTGGGCAGCTTCGTGGACTGCCAGACATTTTACTGTGAGCAGAATGAGGTCCGCAGAGGCCAGAGCATCTGTCGAATCCGTGACGGTCAGATTTGAGTATTGGCAGTCCCTTTCCTGATAATCGCTCAGCGCCATATGTCCGGCACGGTTGAATGCATTGATCAGTCGCTCACGCCCGATCAGGGTAACTTCATGGTGTTTGCTCAATACGGCACCGAGATAGCAACCGATTGCTCCCGCGCCCAGAACTGCTATTTTCATGTGGATGCCCGTTTTGCGCGCGCCAGCCAGCGGTCCAGAGAGTTGGCAAAGGTTTGCTTATCTTTGTCTGAAAACGCCGCAGGCCCGCCACTCTGGACGCCCGAAGAGCGCAGGGTTTCCATAAAGTCACGCATTTGCAGCTTTTGCCGGATTGTCTGCGGGTTATAGGTCTCGCCCCGGTTGTTGATGACGTCGACTTTGTTTTCCATAACCTCGGCAGCGAGAGGAATATCCTGGGTAATCAGCAGGTCGCCAGCGACCGCTTCCTGCGCGATGTAGTTATCTGCGACATCGAAGCCCGGCTCCACCTGATGTGAAGTAATGCACGGGTGCGGCGTCACCGGAACCCTGTGGTTGGCGACAAAACGTGTGGTCATTTCGGTGCGTATAGCCGCCTTACAGATGATCTCTCGAACGGCTTTTGGCGTGGCGTCGGCATCGACCCAGATCGTTGGCATAGTTGATCAGCCTGTCAGTTATTTGCCACACATTATGACCTAAAGCGGTATTTTTTTTCACCGGAGATTGTTTGCTTTCAACCTGTTGCCGGTATGCGTCTCGGGTGACTATAAATAAAACACAACAACAGATGACTTAAACCTGTTCTGACAGGAGGACACTATGACAGCAACTGCAGATCATCCGGCCATTAAGCCACGGCACATGTCGATGCCGTTCGAGCAACTGGATACGCCTTATTTCTTCGACAATAACGCATTACTTTCTGCATTTTTTGCCGCATTGTCGTCCACCTTTCCTGCGGGTGAGGGCGAGTTTATCGCTTCTGTCCGTCAGTATCGCGACAAGATCAAAAGCCCAAAGCTGAAGGAAGAAATCCGCGGTTTTATTGGTCAGGAAGGACATCATAGCCGTCAGCATGAGCGCGTGAATGAAGCCCTGCGCGAGCTTGGCTTCGACGCGGTTGCGCTCGACAAAGACCTGGGCAACTACATCCAGAAGCACGTAGTTAATCGCTCTGATAAGTTCCGCCTGGCGATGACTGTCTGCATGGAGCACCTCACTGCGATTCTTGCTGAGCATCTGCTGACTTACCCAGAGACCTTAGAGAATCTGGCTCCGTCAGTGCAGGACCTGCTCTACTGGCATGCAGTTGAAGAGATTGAGCATAAGTCTGTCGCCTTTGACACCTTTATGAGCACCGAAGGTGATCAGAAATACCTGCGCTGGTGTCAGGTGTATGCCACGCTGTTTTTCTTCCACCGCATCGGCTGGTACACCATCAAACTGCTGTGGTGGCAGCGTAAAATGCCGTCCTGGAAGGAATTCAAAGGCTTCTGGCGTTTCATGACCGGTAAGAAGGGTATGTTTACTGGTGTAACCAAAAACTACCTGGACTGGTTCAAGAAAGGTTTCCACCCATGGGACCACGACAATATGGATCTGATCGAGCGTTGGAAAACCGAGTTCTACCGTGAAGAGCAGGACATGAAACTGCAGAAAGAAAAAGACAAGCTGAAAGCGGCCAGTTAATTGACCAAACTTGAAGCTTAGTCACATAAAGGCCGCCGACGAGCGGCCTTTTTTATGGTCAGCTACACCCTGACCTCTATATTTGGACACAAACCACCTTGTCATTCGTAAACGACCTACCTATCGTAACAGGCACAAAAATAAACACCTCTGGAGAACTCCTATGCAAGGTCTGATGATGGATCGCCCACTGCTGGTATCAACATTGTTGCAGCATGCGGAAGCGACCTACCCGAATACTGAAATTGTGAGTCGTCGCTGTGAAGGTGATATTCACCGTTACACCATGAAAGACGCTGCCAGCCGTGCCCGTAAAGTGGCTAACCTGCTGACCCGTCTTGATATTCAGGACAGCGATCGTGTAGCCACACTGGCGTGGAACAACTATCGCCATTTCGAGTTGTATTACGGTATTTCTGGCTTTGGTGCGGTACTGCACACCATTAACCCGCGCTTGTTCGCCGAGCAGTTGGTGTACATCATCAATCATGCTGAAGACCGCTACATTTTTGTCGACCTGACCTTCGTGCCACTACTCGAGGCGATCCTTCCACATATCGGTAACGTCGAAGGCTTCATCATTTTGTGTGATGAAGACAAAATGCCGGAGACCAAGCTACCTAATGCGCTTTGTTATGAAACGCTGCTGGCGGCAGAATCCGACGAATTTGAATGGCCTGAGTTTCCTGAAACCAAAGGTGCCAGCATGTGCTACACCTCAGGTACCACGGGTAACCCGAAAGGCGTTCTCTATTCACACCGCTCAACCTGCCTGCACGCGTTTGCTTCCGTCGGTGAAGAGGTGATGGGCCTGTCATCCAGTTCATGCTTCCTGCCGGTTGTTCCTATGTTCCATGTGAACGCCTGGGGCACGCCGTACTCTGCATGTATTACTGGGGCCAAGCAGGTATTCCCGGGGCCAGGGATGGATGGCGCTTCTCTGTGGGAGCTGATCGAAGCAGAAGAGCCTGATCTGCTGTTAGGTGTTCCGACGGTATGGCTGATGCTGCTGAATCATATGGACAGCATTGGTAAGAAACTGGAATCAGTGAAGAACGTGATTGTTGGTGGTGCTGCCGCGCCTCTGCAGATGATTAAAGACTTTGATCAGAAGCACGATGCCTTCCTGATTCATGCCTGGGGGATGACCGAAACCAGCCCGATCGGGACGATCAATGCGATGAACCCGATCATGGCGAAACTGCCTAAAGAAGAGCAGTACCAGCTTCAGCGTAAGCAGGGCCGCCCTATCTTTGGTATCGAAATCAAGATTATTGATGACGAAGGTAATCGCCTGCCGCATGACGGTGAGACATACGGTCGCCTGATGATTCGTGGGCCATGGGTGGTGAACGGCTATTACAACAACGACGATACCTCCAGTTTTGAAGACGGCTGGTTTGATACCGGCGATGTGGCGACGATCGACCCTGACAGCTATATGAACATCGTTGACCGCTCTAAGGACGTTATTAAGTCTGGTGGTGAGTGGATCAGCTCGATTGACCTTGAAAATACAGCGGTAGGCCACCCGGATTTGGCAGAATGCTGTGTGATCGGTGCTCGTCATCCCAAGTGGGATGAGCGTCCGATCTTACTGGCGATCAAAAATGAAGGTGCCGACGTTGATGAGGCCAGTGTGCTTGAATATCTCGAAGGTAAGATCGCTAAATGGTGGATGCCCGATGCCGTTATTTTCGTAGAGTCTCTGCCTCATACCGCGACCGGTAAGTTGCTGAAAATTGACCTGCGTAAAGACTATGAGAACTATCTGATCGAAAACGCCAACTGATCATAAGTCAGGCGCTTCTTATTGGAGCGGTTTAGAGAAAGCCCGGTTTGCATACGCAATCCGGGCTTTTTTGTATTTGAGGAATCAGGCCGGGTAAGGAAGATCTTCCGGGCGATTAACGTCAGAGTGAATCATAGAGTCTCCGATCATGACATTAACGTAGGGGGCGTCTGGTATCAGGCGCGCTTCTGTCCTGTGACCGTGCAACTGCATCAGTTCGAAGGCGTGTTCTTTTCTGAAGCCGGTTGGATATCCGGGCTGACCATATTCATCAATAGGGCGGGCACAATCGTGGTCTTCGAGGTGGGACGCGAGAACCCGGTAGGTTTCGGCCGTGATCCACGGCATATCGGCTCGGGCAATGATCCAGCCATCCCAGTCCTGATTTGCGTGCACGCCAAAAGCAATGCTGTCACCGATACCGCGGGCGGCATCCGGGCATACGCCGGCTTCAGCGCCATCGTCGATACAGTGGTCAAGTATGGATTGATCGCCTTCATGCAGTACGACATAACATGGCAGACCAGACTGAAGGGCGTTTTCAATACTGGCTTTCAGCATACATGTCTGACCCGGCCAGGGGGCGCATCGTTTGTCACTGCCAAAACGGGAACTACGACCCGCAGCGAGAAGGATAATGCCTGTTTTCATCGTTAATCCTCCCTGTCAGAGGTGTTCGATACTTATCCGACGCTATCACAGGCTATTGACCGACAGCTCAGTAAAAATGTTACTGCCTGTCGGTTACACAAGGCGGCCTTGTGAGGTCAGTCTGATGATTCAACGTCATCCCACCAGGGATAGACATCTGGCATATCAGTGCTGACACGGCCCTGAAAGTCGGACGGGCGTTTTTCTAAGAAGCTCGCCACACCTTCTTTGCCGTCTTTCAGGCTGGTGTAGAACATTCCGAGCGACTCAATCTTATGTGCTTCTGCCGGATGAGTCATCGCACTGTTGCGGTACATCATCTGGCGAATCATGGCCACAGATACAGCAGAGCGCTGAGCTATGCTGGCTGCGAGGCGCCGGGCTTCCTGCAACAGTTCGTCGGCGGGAACGACTTTGCTGACAAAGCCTGCATCTTTGGCCTCATCTGCCTTAAAAATATCGGCCGTCATCGTCCATTCGAGTGCTTTCGAAATGCCGACAATCCGCGGTAAGAACCAACTGGAGCAGGCCTCTGGCACGATACCGACCTTACTGAACACGAAACCGATACGAGTATGCTCACAGGCGAGACGAATATCCATGGCACAGGTCATGGTTGCGCCAATTCCTACTGCGGCACCGTTGATCGCCGCAATAACTGGTTTAGTGCAGCGGAAAATCGCCAAAGCAACTCGACCACCGGTATCGCGCACACCCTCGACGATCTCTTTGTCGCTGAAGCGCTCATTCAGGTCACTGAGTGTCGGCTGCTGGGATTCATCCAGTCCGAAGACGTTCCCTTCTTTTGACAGATCCATACCTGCACAGAAAGCCTTACCTGCGCCGGTGACAATGATGGCTCGGACATCATCGTCCGCACTGGCGCGATCAATTGCATGAATCAGCTCGTTGCACATTTCAACCGTGAAGGCGTTCATCTGCTCAGGACGGTTAAGAGTCAGTGTCAGAACGTGATCGTTGACGCTCCAGTCGAGGGTAGAGTAGGAATGGCTCATCAGAAGTCTCCAGTGAAAGAAGAAACGGCGTTCTGGTATTCGGCTTTCAGGCGCTTAACCAGCTCGGCAGTTGTCGGTACGTCAGCGATGCTGCCAACCCCATGACCCGCTGACCATAGATCTTTCCATGGCTTAGCGCTGGTGGCCTGAGCCATTTTTTCTGTATCCAGTTCTGCACCAAAATCGACATGATCGGGTTTCTGATGCGTGGCGAGGTCAATATCGTGGGCGTCCAGTGAAGGCTTCAGGAAAGAAGCATTCACGCCCGAAATCTTCGGTGTATAAACAATGTCGCCAGCGCTGCTGGTGGTCAGCATTTCTTTGTATTCAGGCTGCACCTGGCATTCCTGAGTGCCTATAAAACGGGTACCCATGTAGGCCATATCAGCGCCCATCATCCTGGCTGTGGCGACGTCACGCCCGGTACTCAGGCTACCCGCCAGCAGAATCGTTTTATCAAAGAACTGCTTCAGCTCATTAATCAGCGCAAACGGATTCCAGTCACCGGCATGGCCTCCGGCGCCACCACAGACAGCTATTAAACCGTCCACGCCAACCGAGGCAGCTTTGCGCGCGAAGCGGGTATTCACGACATCATGGAAAACGACGCCGCCGTAACTGTGTACGGCATCCACAACATCCTGAACTGCCCCAAGGGAGGTGATTACCAGAGGCACCTTGTGCTTAACAATGATTTCCAGATCCTGCTGCAGGCGGGCGTTACTTTTGTGTACGACCAGATTAACTCCAAACGCTGCGGCGGGTTCACCGGTTTGCTCTGCGTGAGCATCGAGATCCGCGCGGATTTCGGTCAGCCACTGATCCAGGCCTTCGCTTGAGCGCTGGTTTAATGCCGGAAACGTACCAATCACACCGGCTTTGCAGCACTCAGTGACCAGGCTAGGGCCAGAGGCCAGAAACATAGGGGCAACCACCACGGGTAATTTGAGGCCGGGTCGCAAAGAATCGGGCAATGACATGAACAGTCTCCGGAAAATAAAAAACGGGGAATGATATTCTCATTCCCCGTGATTGGATTAAACAGTCGATTGTGCCAAATCAGGCTCTGACACGCCCTGTCAGCAGAGGTGCAGAGAGCAGGGCCAGCAACCAGAATATGGCACCGCCTCCAGAACCGCCACCGCCAGAAGAGGCTGCAGGCGCAGGGTCCACGTTTGAAAGCACCCGGATCGTCATCTCTGCCGAGTCACTGAGTTTCGGAATGCCGTTATCAGTCACAGTAGCTGAAATTGTGTAGTCCCCTGCAACCAAACCATCAGAGCTGAAGGTGATGCTGTTACCTAACTCATAGGAGTCAGCCAGGTTAATATCGTCGGACGACCACTCGACATAATGACGATCTGAGGTGTCTTCATCGGAGATAATAACCTCAATAGTAACATCGCCCATACCCTCAAGGATGGCCGCTTCCTCTCTACCTGCCTGAGTTAGAATTAAAGCTACGCTAGGAGCATTAAGATTCACATCCAGTGTGCCGTCGCCATTACTGTCGCGATAAACAACACCGTTCATGATGAGCCCCGGAAGTTGTCGGTCTGAACCGAAATCCCACACCTCACTATCCCAGTTTTCGTAGAGTGTACCTTTGTCGGTGCAGGTGAAATTGTTGGGAGAGGTTGGACATTGAAGCTCGCTAAGCAAGGCACCGAAGTATTCACTTCTGCTGCCTGCACTATTTGATCGGGTGCTGGCGTCTGTTGCCCAATATAAGAACGCGTTATTATTGTTGGAACCAACACTATAGCCCAGCAGACCGCCACCGCTATCGCTTTCAACGTACCCTGCCGAAAGGCCTTCAGAGAGGTTGCTGTCGCTAAGTCGGCCAATCAGGCCCCCTACATCGTATTTGCTTTCTGCTAGAATGGCAGCGCTGGAGAATACATTATTGACGGTACTATCATATACCGCACCTGCGATGCCGCCAGCGTGCTTGGAGGTTCTAACACTGCCTAAGACGAATATGTTGTTAAGCTTGGCATAGCCTACATTGGCTGCGAGTACGCCTGCTTGATTGCTGCCGGTTACCGATGTCATGAAGCCAGTCATAGCTATACGACTGATTTCGGCAGGCAGGGCTTTAGTACCTTCGACATGACCAAATAGTCCTGCATCACCGGTTCTGTCCACGTAAAGGTTGCGTATTTGGTGGCCATTACCGTCAAACTTGGCACGAAATTCACCAAAGTCGGAAGAGCCAATCGGCTCCCAGCCCTCACCATCATTCCAGTAGGCATCCAGCTCATTAATCTGACCATCGCTATTGGTATCAAAATCCAGATCAGAGGTCAGTTCATATCCGGCGCAACGCTGCTCCATCGAACCCTCCCGGATGAGACCTGGACATCCCGTGCTGTCTATACCTTGGTATTCATCAAATCGTTGACCTATTCCATCAAGAGAAAATCGTATGGCGTTTAACTCTTCTAATGAAGCGACGTCTATCAGGCCATCAGAGTCAGCATCGGCGTCAATGATGCCGTCGTTATTATCGTCGGTGTCGACCGCATCGGTGATGCCGTCGTTATCACGATCATTTGGATAATCATCATAGGATAAACCGCTGTTGGTCTGGCAGATTGTGTCACAGCCGTCGGCCCATTTATCGACCAGACCATCATTATCGGCATCTTGCGATGCAGCAGCTGAAGCTGGGAAGGCGTCGTAAGTTAATCCTGACTGCTCTCTGCATACTGCGTCGCAACCAGTTGTCCACCGGTCTGCTGCTCCATCACTATCTAGGTCCATGGAAGCGGAAAAGTTATATGGAAAGGCATCACTCTCGTCCCGAGAGCCATCGCCGTCGCTGTCACGGTAAACATGATCCCCCATGATCAGTCCGGGTAGCTGCAGGCCCGTTCCAAAATCCCATACATCACTGCTCCAGCTTGCGTATAATGTGCCGTTATTAGTGCAGGTGCTATTGTTGGGAGAAGTCGGGCACTGAAGCTCACTCAGGAGTGCACCAAAGTATGAGGCATTAGAACCTGGACTCGTTTCCTGGCGACTAGTGTCGGTCGCCCAGAAAAGGGATTCGTAGTTGTTCTGAGTGTCGATGCCCAGCAGGCCATACCCGTTTTCAACATACCCCGTCGTCAGGCTATTTGAAAGGTTGCTACTGTAACTCTCTCCGATTAGTCCACCTCCCAAATTCGGGCGGTATACATTGTCGTTGATGGCGACGCTTGAGAATACATTGCTGATCCGAGTTTCTGTAATATTGGCTGCAAGTCCGCCACTATAACGAAAGGACTTATTTACTTCGATACTCCCGGTTAGGAACACTCGGTCAATTTCAGCCTTATTTATTCCAGCAGCCAATAATCCACCTACCCCATACGTAACTTGGACTCTCCCGTTTATGGCGATTTTAGTAATTCGAGGGGGAAAATGGTCATTGCCTGCTATCTCTCTAAACAATCCGGCGTTTCCCGGCTGGTTAATATACAAATTATCTATCAGATGACCATTACCGTTGAAGTGGCCAGAGAACCCGCGACCGCCGCTAATCGGTATCCACCCTTTACCATCGTTCCAGTAGGTATCCAGCTCATTCATCTTGCCATCGCCATTGGTATCAAAATCCAGATCAGCAACCAATTCGTATCCGTGGCAGCGCTGCTGCGCAATACCTTCCCAAAGTATGATCGGGCAACCTGAGTTATCCCAGAGTCCTTCGTCGACCATTACTTGCCCTGAGCCATCGAGCCCGAATCGGACTGCATTAAGTTCTTCTAGCGAAGCAATATCGATCAGGCCGTCAGAGTCGGCATCGGCATTAGTGACGCCGTCATTATTATCATCGGTATCGATAGCGTCGCTGACGCCGTCGTTATCACGATCACTTGGAAAATCATCGAAGGTTAAGCTGCTGCTAATCTGGCAGGCTGTGTCACAGCCGTCGGCCCACTCATCGACCAGACCATCCAGGTCGGCATCCAGATATGCCGCGTCGGAGGATGGGAACGCGTCGAAAATCATGCCACTATTAATACGGCAGTTGATATCGCAGCCAAGAGTAAAGCGATCAGGGGAGCCATCGCTATCGGTATCCATTGACGCCGCAAACGTGTCTGAGTAAGCATCGTCTTCGTCCAGGGCGCCATCTCCGTCGCTGTCACGGTAAACACGATCACCCATTATCAGTCCGGGTAGTTGCTGACTAGTTCCAAAGTTCCATACCTCACTGTTCCAACTTTCGAATAAGGTGCCGGTAACGGCACAGGTGTCGTTGTCTGAGGATGTTGGACATTGAAGTTCACTCAATCGTGCACCAAAGTAGGAGGCGTTAGAGCCTCGGCTTGTTTCCTGGCCACTAGTGTCGGTTGCCCAGTATAAGGACTCGCTGTTATTCGGATAGTTGTAGCCCAATAGACCGTAACCGTTTTCAACATATCCTGTCGCAATGCTATTGGAGAGCTCGCTGTCATCGAGGTAACCGATCAGGCCACCTTGATAATTGCCTCGTAGGAGAGCAGCACTGGAGAATACATTACTCACAGTGCTGTCGGAGATTGTGCCCGCGAGGCCGCCAGTATACGCTTGGGATCTGATACGACCGGTGATAAAAACGCGATCAATCTCAGCATAATTAACGCGGGCAGCGAGTGCGCCGGCATGATAGCGACCGGTAATGGATGTCATTAGACCGGTAATGGCTAATTTGGTTATTGTGGAGGGACGGGTGGACGTGCCTTCGATGTAACCAAATAGCCCAGCAGTACTACTGGTTCTATTGATGTAGAGGTTGCGTATCTGATGGCCGTTACCATGAAAGTCGCCTGTGAAGGCGTTTGAAGAAGACGAGCCTATCGGCCCCCAGCCCTGACCATCATTCCAGTAAGTGTCCTGTTCATTCATCTGGCCATCGCCGTTGGTATCGAAGTCCAGATCCGTCGTTAGCTCAAAGCCATTACAACCCTCTTCCGGGCAGCCTGTGCTGTCACCATACAGGGCTGCGCCATCAAGGTGATTACGGATTTCGTTCAGGTCGGCAAGGTCGTTAATTTCGATCAGGCCGTCGTCGTCGAGGTCATAGTCGGCGCGATCGCCAGCAGCTATGGCGTTAAAGGACAGGATGGTACTGCAGAGTAGGGCGGCTCTGCTGATGGCGCGGATGTACATTATTGGTGGTTCTCCCATGTCAGGGAGGCACGTCAGAGGTCTTACAGCGTGAGTCCGCTGTATTCTTCGAGTGCATACATCCCTGTATGAATTCAATGTGGCAGGAGGTTACCATACTGGCCTCTTCATCTGAATCAGATTCCGTGGAATTTGCGTGGGGTTGCGTGGGGTAACGTGGGGAAAATTGACGCCGCGCGCCTGGAGATTTAACCTATGAGTGTCTTATATGGTTTCTTCAGAGTGCTGATGTCGCGACGTTTCCGATTTTCCGGTGTATTGCTTATGTTGCTGGCTATTCTGGCTCAGCCGGTGTTGGCTGCCGGGTCGTTGTGCAGCCTGGGTCATGGTGGTTCATCCGACATAGTTAGTACGTAGATGGCGCATGACCATTCGATGCATGAGCATCATGGGAATGACATCAGTAAAGCTTCCGAACCGAACAGCCATAACTGCTGCGACAGTGGCACGTGTGATATGCCTGAATGCTCTGTGCATATTATGGGGCTGACGGGGCTCAGCGTGTCGATTCCTGTCATCAATATTACAAGCTCAATCTCTTCGATGGTCGCTCAAGATCATCCTTCTGTTGCGGATTCTCTCTACCGCCCACCCATTCTGGCCTGACCCAGGATAAGTGCGCCCGGAATACGGGTTTGCACGCCTCATTTATAGCTATTTTTTAAGTTTTTCTCTTTAGAGGCGAAAGCCAGAGACGCTTTGTTATGTCGTTAAAATTATCCAGTGCGCGGTGGTTAGGTCTTGTCGCGCTGACGTTATCAGGTCAGGTGTTTTCTGCTGAGCTGACACTCAATCAGGCTATCGAGCAGGCGCTTGAACAGGACCTGTGGCAAACCAGCAGTGTGCAACGTGAGCAGGCCTTGATTGACCGTGCTCAGTCGAGCGGTTCATTGCCTGACCCTTCGGTCACTCTGACGGCAGGAAATTTCCCGGTCGATACCTTTGATATCCAGCAGGAGCCGATGACGCAGTTAAGTGTCGCGGTGACGCAGATGTTTCCCCGTGGGGACAGTCGTGCACTGACTGCGCAGAGAAATCGGGAGCTGTCATCTCAGCAGCCGCTGTTACGCCAGGATCGCGCTTTAAGAGTCAGGCAAGCGGTTACCCGCCTTTGGCTGCAGGGCTATCAGGCGCAGGAAAGCATCAAGCTGATGGAGCAGGAGCGTGATCTGCTTCGTCAGTTGGTCGATGCCGCCCGGGCAGGTTATGCATCGGGACTAAATAACACCCGCCAGCACACTGCTGTCCCACAGTTTTGGGATCATATAACGAGCCTCATCTGAG
>CERE01103789.1_pt1 | contig 123196 bp, 157 predicted proteins | sample 530911 | NCBI WGS metagenome assembly CERE01 (sample SAMEA2621092, study PRJEB7988) | marine metagenome | biome: marine biome (ENVO:00000447); feature: mesopelagic zone (ENVO:00000213); material: "saline water (ENVO:00002010), including plankton (ENVO:xxxxxxxx)" | depth 800 m
TTGAGATATTTCTCTTTGTCAAAAAGAGGGAAAGCCCCCTTTTCTTTAGCAAGTTCAATTGATGCACGATAGGCTTCATCGCGCAACACTTCAGACACCTTTGAAGCGAAGTCCCGGCCTTCTTGGCGATCATAGCGCAGCCCTAGAAGAGCCAACATGCTACCAAGTCCGGTAAAGCCTAAACCTACTCGACGCTTCGATTCCGCTTCGTTCTTCTGTTCTTCCAGCGGCCAAAAGGTCACGGTCAGAACATTATCAAGCATCCGAACAGCTGTGTGGATTCCGCGCTTGAAACGCTCCCAGTCGAAACAATCATCAGCACTGCTACCTACCGCCATTGGGTAGTTTACAAATGCAGTCAGATTCATCGCAGCCAAACAGCAGCAGCCATAATCCGGCAGATATTGCTCGCCGCATGGATTACAGGCATCGATGAGTTCGCAATACCAAAGGTTGTTTTCCTCGTTAACGCGATCGAGAAACACAACGCCTGGATCGGCATGACCGTAAGTATGAGCCATGATTAGATCCCAAATTTCTTGGGCTCTTACTGTCTCGTATACCCACAAGCCATCTTCACGCTGAAATGCGCCTTGCTCGATGAGTTGGTCATTTGGTTCTGCTGTATGAACGAGCTCGTAGGCCTCATCATTCAGCAAAGCTTCCATGAACTCATGGTAAGCACCGACACTGAGGTTAAATTGATCAAGAGTACCTTTGGTCTCCTTGATCGCAATGAACTCGCGAATGTTTGGGTGATTAACATTGAGTATGCCCATCATGGCACCGCGCCGGGCTCCGGCAGATTCCACGGTAACGCAAGAGGAATTGAAGACCTGCATGAAGCTGATAGGACCAGAGGCTTTTGACCCTGTGCCTTTCACCTTCGCGCCATCAGGGCGGATGTAGCTAAAGTTAAAACCTTCGCCACCACCACGTCGCATTGTTTCAGCAGCTTGTTGAAGCGCGAGGTAAATACCTGTGCGCTTACCAACATAACCACTAGCGGTGTCAGCAACTGGCTGTACAAAGCAATTGATCAGCGTAGCATCGATGTCGGTACCCGCTGCTGAATTGACTCGGCCTGCCATGATTACGCCATTTTCAACCTGGGCATCATAAAAGGCTTTTTCCCAGTGCTTTTGATCTTCCTCGCAGCTGGAGAGTCCTTTGGAGACTCGCTTGCGGATCTGATCAGTGGCTTGGGTACCGTCGAGCGATCGCTCTTGGTTTTTTGCGTACTTATCGAGGATTATTTCCTCAGAGATAAGTTGTAAAGGAAGGTTATTCATAGTTTGCTCCTATAAAAAAAGAAGGGAGCAAACCCCCCAGAGGAGTTTTGCTCCCCATGGGGTTGTATCCTGGATCGGATAGATAATTGCTGATTGAGGCCAGCTACCTATTACTCTGCCGAAGCAGAAGTAAATTTAATGGTAACACAAGCGCTCCCTGCGTAAAGCAGATCCAATCATAAATGACAAGTGTTAATTCTTTGGCCTGGAGATGGCACCGTAAAGGGGCTATTTACTGATGGTCAGGGTGCCGCCGGTAGATTGTCACGACAGTACCAATTGCTGTTCTTGGATCTCTTACAACCGTGAAATGCATCTGGCTGGTGTCATGCCCCCAGATTTCCAGGTTGTCGATCGTTCCGTATTTCTTGATTTTGTGAAGAGCAACTTTGTCTGGAAGTGGAAGACGTTTGATCTCTTCGTGTTTTAAACGACTGATCAATGAGGTCAGTGGCTTTTTTGCTTCCCCGCTGTGAAGACGCTCGATAAATTGGTCGAGGACATGTTGTGTCAATCTGAGCTTGCCCATGGCGGGTGTGTCAAAAACATCATACTGTGGGGTTTCGCTGCTGGACAGGTAAACACAAGGTACTTCATCACCAATGCAAGGTAGGTGCTCATCCTTTGGGCTTGTAGTGCCCAGAGTTACCCCATGAAGATTTGTGGTGAAAAATCTAGCAAGCGTGGATAGGTGAGCCTTTGACGTTTTACCTCTGGCAACCTTCTTTATGACCGGGGTGGAAACTTCCAATGCCAGGCCTTCCCCGCTATGAATATCGCGCATAAATACTTTGTCGGTGAACAGTAAATGTCTTATCGCAACAATTTCTGCTGAGGCTGTCGCGTCCTGGCTACCGATATCTGAAATATGCAGTAGTCCTCGGCGCTTTGTTCCAACACGCCAAGCTACCACTTGATGTCCTTCTATCTCACCAAGGGCCCTGGTGGTTAGTTTCATCATTTCCTTGTCGCCTATATTCCGCTGTTTTAACCAAATTACTATGGATTTCGCATTATACAACTCGCAAATTCATAAGTAAGGCTGCGCTTGCATATCTGAAATCCTCTGTATGTTGGTTTTATAGAGGAGGTATTATGAAACGCACACCTTTAAAGCGGAAAACACCGCTAAAAACTAAGACGGCGCTGAAATCCAAAACGAGCCTTAAGCGAAAAACGCTTCTCAAAAGTTGTGGCCAAGGTGCTTCGGAGAGCAAACCTAAAGCGAAATCTCGGGGGTTAACCGGCCACGGGCGAACAATGAGCGATAAGGCCTGGCACTCTCAGGTTGCTAGTCTGGGTTGTTTTGGCTGTAATCATTTGGGTATTGTTTCAAGCCACTGTTTAAGAATTCATCACCCTAACGGACGGAATAAGGGTAAAGAAGGCGATTGTTGCGAAGCCTATGTGATTTGCCTCTGTGACTGTCACCACGATCCATCAATACTTGCTGAGTCATATGAGGGGCCATCCGTTCACGGGAACAAACGCCTCTTCAGGGAGCTGGTTGGATCTGAAGCCTGGTGTGTTTATGAAACGCATCGAGCATTGAATGTGCGGCCAAAATGGTTGGAAGATGATGTATGGGCTGATTATTTGCTGCTCGGCTCCCAGGCCGAACAAGAAGAATGGATTGTTGAACTGGAAAGGCTCTCACATCGAATGAGAGCGATCGCATAATAGAGGGATTTGCATGAAGCATACGCCTATTCAACGTCATTGGAGCTATCGTGTAAGGCAGAACGGTCCAGCAAAGGGTTGGCGTGAAGTCGTGGCTGACAAGTTAAGGAACCTGGCCAGTCGTATAGATCATCGATACACCTTGGCTGTCGAGATGAAATCCAACCCTGTCCTTCCCATGGAAGTAAAGGCAGAGTGCATTAAGGTGGGTTTCCAGCACACGGAGAGGCTTTTTGCCGAAGAGGTGAGGCTGGCCGCTGTTGAGGACGGCTATATGGACGCCCTGCCGTGGATGTTTAACGAGGAAAAGAGTTAATTCGCCGGTTATCGGCTGCTGGGAAGAACAGTGTGAAGAGAGAGTAAGCGTTGCAGAGCGGTACCGTCCGGATCGGTCGTTCTGGCTTCCCGGCAGGCTCTCGCCATGCCTTCACCTGAAATTGCAGCCCACTCAAGCGCGAAATTGTTAAGGGCAGCGAGCTGATCGACAAGAACACGCTGCGTCCGACCATTCCCCTCCCGAAAAGGGTGAATCATGTTGATTTTACCCAGGTAGTAACCCGCCCTTTTTCCGAACTCAGCCGGTGCCAGGCCCTGAAGCAGATTCTCGCTGTGTAGCTCTGTAAATACTTCTGTTGAGACTTGCTCAATCATATTGTGCGGGAGGAATAGCTTTCCTCCTTTGAGGATTTCAGTTTGGCGGCACTGCCCGGCAAAGGGGTACACGTCCTCGAAGATCCGAAAGTGGATGGCTTGCAGGTGCTTGAGGTCGAAGGTGGCCGGTACCGGGTCGGCAACGAGCTCGGCCATAGTGAGCTGGGTCAGCTGCTCTTCGGCGTGATTCAGAGATTTGGTATCGGTGAACCCCAGCAGGTTTTGCAGGCAGTCAGATCCCTCAATGAGATAGGGGTCGTCTTCGCGGAGGTCGTATTGAGAGTATTGATCCATAGGATCAGGGTACTACGGAGTTAGCCAACTGCAACCATAGCTTTGTTGTTGGCTTGGAACTGGGCAACCAGCTTACGGCGCATAGCTTTGGAGTCGGCCTTGCCGTCGATGACATCGCAGATGGTTTGTTCTTGGCGGGCAGACACGCGAATACCCTCAATGCGGCACGAACCGGCCACCTGGGAGGCGAGGTATTCAGATGTAAAAGCGTGACGAGCCATAGGAACTCCTTCAAACGATGAGCTTATTCTAGCGCTGAGCCTCAATTTCTGCAAATTGACCTGGTGTTCCGAGGGCCGTGGGCAAACGAGAGTACATATTCTATAACATCCCCGTCTAGGGTGAGTCCAGGGCTCCGGCGAAACACCTACACATATTATAACATCCCCGTCTATATTGTGACGAAAACACCACCCCCACCTCCGCGCTCCGAAACAGCATCCTCCCCTCTTCTGATTACCTTATGCGGCGTGTGCCCGGAGGGCTCTCGCTGCCAAGGATAACGAAGGATATGCAAGGTTACTAAAGGGTAAATCAGGGCGAATTACCAGGATGGCACGGAGGTGGCTATTGAGTCTGGCATATATAAACGGGGATGTTATAATATCTCTACATTGGAAAAGGAGGGCGCAATGGCCACATTTGTGAAAGACTTGCTCGATGCCTATGAGGCATTGGCCGCAGCCAATTCGGCACTCAACAGCGCAGTCCGCAAGCAGCCGGATATGCCTCGATTTTTGCCAACCTTCACCGGAGAAGAAACCGGTGAGATTGACGCCGTTGTTCGATCATTGACGGAGATCTGGCACCTGGAAGATGGCGATGAGCTGCTCGGGGCTGGTCTTATCTGTGGAGACGATGAGCTGGTTGAAGCCGTCGATTCCTTGAATGAAGCCAAGGCAGCTTTCAAGGTGGTGGTGGACGCTCTTCGTGGAGACGACAAAACAAACTCCACCCTCTTCTCTCTCGCTGACCAGCAGCTCGGGCTTGATGGTCGAGGCGATGAACTCCGGGAGGCGATGCGGACTGCACGTATAAGTCGGCTGGATCTGTTGAAATGCTACAAAGTCATCCGAGTAATGCCCTCTTCCCTGGAATCGCTCAGCTGGACTTGGGCAAGGACACACACCAAGAGCGAACCTATCACAATGGACGGCGCGGAAAAGATGGCCCACCAGCGGTTGTCGGGTACCGAGCGGGAAGCTGTGTTGGGGATTCTTGGAAATTTGCCTCCAGGTACGCAGATGACCAGGTTGTACAAACTTCCCAATCAACTTAGGGCCAATATCGTTTGGAAGGAGGACGGTGAGAGAAAGCGAAAACCCCTTTCAATCTCCGGGATCGTAGTTATGCCCGGAGATAAGCTGCCAAAGCTGGTTTGGCGTGATGATCCTGGGCCGAGAACAGATGATGAAGCAGCTCTAACCCGAGCGGATTCAAAGATTGACCGAGAGCCCTACATCCGAGCTTTAGGTATTCACCTATATCTTAAGCAGGAGAGCTGATATGCAGCAGCACCCTCTATCACAGCAAGCAAAAGTTAGGTGTTTCGGGAACAAGGCGGCCATCACCGCTGAGGCGACGGTGATCAACAAAGATCGGCAGGCACCGGTCCCTACTGTCAATCTGGAAGTCGCCCCAAGAGAAGGCGCAGATGTGAATTGGTCTCGTAAAATCGTGATCCAGTTGTCAGACCAGGAGCTGCCAGTGTTGTGCGGATTATTTATGGGTTATATACCCAGAATACATTTCAAGAGACCGGGCAAAGGGATTGAGCTTGAACGCCAGCTAGGTGGGATTTATATCAAGGCGTCTGCTGGCCACGGGGTATTGTACTCACTGCCAGCGGGCATCGGTGATACCTTCAGACTTTGTGGTCTGTTCCTTCAGCAGCTACGGCTTCAATCTGGTATAGGCGATGAAACCTTATTGCTTGCAGCGCTGCGAGGAGCTTCAACGCTATACAAGCCGTAACCTACTATCCTCTTGACGGAAGCATTGTATCGAGGTTCTGAATGAGATTATCTAACGGATCTTCAAATTCCAGACACTGCTGTAGACACAGATTGAAATCAAGATAGGACTGCTGCGTGAAAAGCTCGATTATTGTTTTGAGGCGCAGCGTTTCGTGAAGCTTAAAGAACGGCCCATCTTCTTTCGCATACCGGGGGTCCAGTTGATTGTTGTCGGAGATTAAAGCAGCAACGGCGGTTCCCCAAAATGAGTATCCGAATTCACTATTTTTATCTTGAAATTCTGTTGGGGTATGACTTGGGCCACCCAGTAGGTTGTAGTCATGGCCATCCATAAACAGCAATTCATTGAAGTGAGCCCCAAGATGAGCTTCCAGCTCATTTTTATAGAACCCCCAAGCCTCTTTGGTAAAGACAAGAGCCTGGCCAGCAAGCGCGACGGCCATCCCTTCGGAGAACCACTTTGGTAAACCATAGGCCGGTTGCCAGTGCAGTAAATAACTTTGCACAACATGAGTGGTTTCATGGACAATCAGACGGTCGAAGCGGTCTCGATTAAAGTCCGGATTGTTAGGCGACGGAAAATTCAGTGTTATCTGGTTGTCTGTCACCTCACCCCCATAACATTCTTTGTTTTCAACAAAGTTGATGAATACGTTATAAGACGTCCGAAGCGACTGGAGCAAGTCGATTGGGTTGATATCGAGGCTTATGCATACCGTCTTCAAGGCCGATGAGAATGACTCTTCAATCGATATTCCAAGTTGATCTGAAATTGAGTTGTGATCTTGATAAATGACGAATTCGTTCATGGACAGAAACTACCTGGTGGCTTCCTCTACTAGCGGCTAAATAGAAGATCGAAATGTTTTTGAGTTACTTTATGGCAGGAGCCAAAAGAGATGCGCGCAGATATGTTGGGATCTCCGGTAAGGAAACCAGTGGTCTCTGAAATACTGAAGCGCATTGTCTTTTCGTAAAAGGTAAATTCTGACCCAGGCCCCTCAGATTCTAAGTCAAGGCGGTGCCATTCCATATCTTGGTATTTCCTCTCTGACATTCCTAACCAGTGTGGCGAGCTCTTGGGTCGGATTTGGGCAAGCTTATGATGGGTAGCACTGAAAACATAGATGTATTTCGCTTTGAGCGTATCAATATTGTCAAATGAATTGGTAGCAGCAAGGTGATGTGCAACATAACTGCTTGAGCATTCATAATAAATTGAATGATTGTCGGCTTTAACAACGAATGGCAGTAGCAACAGTATTGGGGCTATGAGCTTGATTTGAGTCATGCATCTCGCTTCCTTCTGGGGGTGGCCGACAATACTATATCAGGGGTTGTGTGCCACGGCATCTCGGGAAATTGTCGCAGCCAAGGAATTGATCTCCCGCGTTAGGGCCTTTTTTGGCTGTTCTAACGACCATTCCTCCACCACACTTTGGGCAATTGGGCTGTTGATATACGGCGGGAGTCACTTCTTTTTTCGCTGGGGGAGAGATACCCTTGATTAGATCGAGAAGCTGTCGGTCGCCAATAAGGGTTAGATTCAGCCCTTTTACGAAAGACCACGCAGGGGCTGTAAACTTTCCGCTGGTGATGACAAACCCGCCTGCCGCACCCTTACTTGCTATAACTCCATAAAACTCACGCACAACCTGTACTGACACCTTGGATGCTTTCCAGTGCTTACATTGGACCAAGTGGGTTTCACCATTCCGATTTAGAACCAGGTCAATCCCGCCGTCAGCACCAGTATTTGTTTCAGAAACAGTATATCCCTGGCGTCTAAATGCCTCCCCAATCAGCAGCTCGAACTCAAACCAATTCATATTGTTAATGGCTGCTGCGGCCTCAGTCCCAGACGCTCTTTTAAATAGACTGGCTCTTGTGAACCTCTGTAGACCGGAGTTCAAAGAGCCAAGCAAGATTGCAAGGGGAAGTAGGTACTGTAACGCTGATGAAAGCGCTCGGTACAAGCTGCTTACAATTTGCTCAGATGGGTCACCGAGAGAAGGACTGAAATTTGCAGTAGCAACCGAATGGAAGTAGAGATATGAGATTAGAGCTATAGGTGGCCCTACCCACCACGGCAAGCGAGCAAACAGGTCGAGTATAACTTCAAGTGTTGAAGAATTTTTTCTGCGCCTGGCCATAATTACAAGCAATACCCTACGTGATTGTCCGCTTCCAAAGCGGGTAATCGGCTGGCCCTCTGTTCCTTAAAATCTGATAAATCTTGGTCAATGTCACCGAAAAAGGTTAGGCCGGTAGCTCTTTCTACATCTGCAAGTGAAACTAGGAAAGGCGTGTGGTCATAACGTAGGTCACTTTGGCACCTGCCAGATTTGTATTCAGGAGGCGTGTAGTCATACTTGTTGTCATAAATGAACGAAAGTACCTGTACACCAGCATTTGATTCCATGAAGACCACTTTGAATATCTGGTCAGGGATAGGTACAGGAATCTCCCCTGCATCTCCGATCGTCTCCAGTTTAGAGTTCTTTGAGAAAATTGGGCCGGTAACTACCCAGACCTCTCCTTTCTGGTTGGCCAAGGAAGAGATGTAATTTTCAAGACCCAGCCAGATCCCTTGGTTTAGCGAAGCCCTTTGAGGGACTGCATTTGCGAAAACGTGTGTATTACAACCGTATTCTGGAGCAATTCGGTTTGCATCGGCTCTTTGAGCCAAGTGGCCGCGATTCCAGGTATTACCAACCCCACGATAAGAGTCATCAATACGCTTCTTTGATTTGAAATACTCCCTTTCTTCGTCGAAAAACTTCAGCCGGTACCACGGGCTTGGACGCTTAAACGCAGGAGCATAACCGCTTGGACGGTCGGCTTGATATGCTTTTATATGCGATGCCACCCATGTAGGTTGCACCAGATAGTCTTCTACGTTATCACCATTGTCATCATCTTCACCATCAATTGAAGCGATGAATGAGCCACCGTCAAAAAGACGCTCTTGCTGAGAAGGGGCGTACCTGGTGTGATCATAGCCCCCCGGAGAGACTATCAAATACGGGGTGGAAGGGCATTTAGGCACCTCTTGGGCGGTGGATTGCTGTACAGATACCAGGCTAAGTAGTGTAAATAGTAATTGCAATGTCTTCATTGATAACAAAGTCCTTGATATATCAAGCTTGCGAGGTCGGGATTTTATCCAACTTCGGCAAAAGTCTCGCTATAGAATCACCCCCTTTTTGGTGGTATTTTACACATACCATTACTTGAATTGGTCACACTCTTCTAGCTCTGAGGCGCTTGACATGAAGGTGCAGGAACATCCTGTCGTCATGGTCAGGCAACCCCTGGGGTAATATCTTCTTATCGATAATAATATGCCTGATAAATCTATCCGTAATTACAACTTCCTTGTCTGGGTAGTCAGCAAATCTGTCATTACTGACAACATAGGCTCTTTCATTGCTAGATGCCAAATTAAGGATTACATCATCTGCCTCTACCCCGAGCTCGCAAACGTGTGGGACTGTATCAGCAAACGAAACCATCATCTCATCGAATAGCGTTCCAAGAAGCCCCTTGATTCCATGATCAAAGACTATTTTAACTTCATAAAGATTGGAAACCGTATAATAAAACTCTTTAAGTGCAGAGAAGCCTATGAATGTATCTCCTTCGTAGCAAAGGTTGTTTCCATCGATGATTAGCAGTTCAATATCTTTTAAGTGATCATGAGCAACCCGAACCAGTCTGGAGGTAAGCTTGTTCGTATTCCGATCATTAGATGTTTGTGCTCTTTCAATTTCAGCTAACAAAGTCTTAGGGTTTCCTTTTCCAAAATTACTTTCACATTCCAAATGTATTTTCCTGCGTTCAGAAGCAGTTGAAGCTGAAGCTAACCTCTCCTCTAAACGAACCACCATCATTTTATCTTTGGCCAGTTTTTTATTATCCGCTTGCAGATCATTTATTTTTTCTGTTAGAGGGTTAGTTGCAGATTCAATAGAATCAATCTGAATACTAATGCCCATATGTTCATCTTCTAGCTCAGATCTAGTTTCATACATTGATTTAAGCTTAGCTCGAATGATATCTTCTTCGTGGGTAATGGGCCTAACAAGGTATTCTTCGTAGAGTTTTGCTTTTTTAATATATGTATTGTCAATGTTCTCTTTGAGTACCTCTATGACCTCCTCAAAAGACTCTACCATCTCCAAAATGCTCTTAATTTCGGACTTTCCCTCCCTGTTGTCTGTAGCTCTCTGAAGATCCTCGCGGGACCTATCAAGCGCGACTTGATAACCCTGCATCGCTTTCTTATTGGTACTTATTTCGTCTTCGATTTCATCAATCGTATAAAGTCTATCCAAGTCAAGCTTTAGATATTCGGTACCAATCTCTTTGTTTAGTTTTTCCAATTCGGCAGAAAGCTCTGCCAATCTATCCTTTAACTGGTTTAGTTCCATACTCTTAATTTCCCATGGGCACTTAACATAATATTTTAATAGCAGTAATTGTTTTGCATCTAGAGTATTCTGGCCTATTGGGTCAACGATTTTGCATTCAGCGAATCAATATCATTACAGATATTTTTCTCACGCTCGGCAGTTATCTTTCCTGCAAGAGCCGACTGAGCAAGACGTGTTTTTGCTTGCAGAATATCCTTTGTCACAACCCAATCTCCTTGTTAACTTTTCAATAGCCCGCAATCACGAAGTTCCAGCTTCAATAGTTTCATCTTGCTTGCAGGCATGTTTCTATATCTACTTGAGCCCTCGGCGGCACACCATCCCTTAATAGTCTCTATAGATCCCGACTCTGTAAACTCCTTTACCTTAGCCTGGGTTAGAGGAATATTAGCCATGAGCTGTTTAAGCTCTTCATTTGTGGACATGCAACACCTGCGACCCGATTAAAGTGTTCATAGTACACGTTTTATCAGTTGACGATAGGTGTTCATTGAACACCTTGCAAGTACCTTAGGGGCCAAATTCCAATATTGATGGGACATATAGGTCAGGTACTTATAAAGACCGTAAACGGGGACTTCGTTGGAATCTTAAGGTTGATGAAAACTAAAACCGCTCTGGAGGGTCGGAATTGATCAATATAAAAATGCAGACATAAAAAAAGGGCCAGAAACTGGCCCTTTTTGTTGAGAGGTAGATTTATTGAACTGAGTCATCCGAAGATGGCTCTTTTAACCCTTTTTTGCTTGTGGTCCCTTGCGATTGTCTGAAGATGCTCCCCATGCGAGAAACACTATAACAATCAACAAGATGCCCAACATAGACAATAACGGGGTCATCTCAGTCCTCCTTAGGTTTACTACTTAAACCTATTCCGATTAGCCAGACAATCAGCCCGAAACCAAAAATGGCGAGAGCTTCAGTATCTGTTATTTTATCTCCTGCTACAATACCTGCAACTAGGGCGAGCCCTAAGCTGTAAGTACCGATTTTTCGGAGATCGTCCGCAATCACTTCTCTGCGGTCGGATACGTGGGGCTTAAACAGCTTAAAAAACACGGCAACAATACGCGCCAATGCTTTGATACGCTTTTTCATAATGCGCTCCTTTAATTATGGAGGAGCACAGTTGCCCCCGGAGGGGAACTGTCCCCTCCGGGTTAGTATTAAAAAATCAGTTGTTAGAAGCTTCAGCCATACCCTTCAGTGAAACTAGTATTTTCCATACTAGATCAGCATAAGGGCCAACGACTTCAAGCTTTGTCGCAACTGCATTCTCTGGTCGAGCGGCATAATTTGCCGCAACAACCATGCGCTGGCTAAAGCAAAGATCTGCTTTATACCGGCTTCGACAAAACTCCCAATATTCATGTGGTCTGCCCTCATATCCCACTGGGGGACAAAAAGGACATTCCGTGTCAGCACCGGGAGTCGTGTCGATGAAGGCGACGTTGTAGAGGCCCATTTCAGCCTCCTTGAATCACCTTCATCAGTTGGTTATATGCTGGCATGCCAATGATTCCTTCCTTGACCAATACATCATTCCAATCAATGGATTTGGCCCCGGTAGGGATCTTTCGACGAATAGGCATGCGAATGAACCGAATACCTTTTTCTTCGAGATTGACCTTGAGTGCCTGCATGGCCACCTGCCCTCTCAACGAAAGGTCTTTGTCTTCCCATCCAATGACAGTGTGAACACCTTTCGGCGGCTCAAACTGTTCAAGAATTGAAGCAGAGACGCAGGACCAGGTTGGAATACCATAGACCCGCAGAGGTGAAGCAGCGGTTTCATAACCTTCCGCAACACCCATCACTCCGTCAGTAGGGAACCCGCCAAGCTGAATAGCACAACCAGTGACAGTTTTGTCATCTGGTACCGCCATCATCTTGCGAGGACACTCAACTTTGGCCTTGGCACCACGAGGGGTGAGATAGGTCCGATGCAAAGTGATAATGTTGCCCTTGAGATCTCGAATAGCAGCAATCATTGCAGGGAACTTCCCAACAACAATCACTTTGCCATCATCGTCCTCTTCGTAATAAGGCAACTCACGGTGAAAACGAATGCTATCACCCTCTAGCAACACCTCCAGCCGAAGCAATACAGCTCGCTTTTGGAGGTACTTGTAGAGTGGTCCAGGAATGCCATTGTTTAAAGGAATTGATTCACGCCAAATGCGATCGATCCGCTCCTGTGCTTCGGCACTGGCCTGGACCTGTCGCTTTGCAATCTGCTCTTGAAGCTTCTTAATCTCCGCCATCCTCTCGGCTGTTGGAGCAAACCTTGATGCTTCAGGTTGAGCGTTTTGCGCTGCGATTTCCCCTTTACCTTGATCAGCAATGTGATTGTCGATCACAGCTTCAACAGGATCATTTGAGATATTATCCTGGCTCACTTGAGATGAAATCGGAACAACATCTCCAGGTTGACCAGGGGTAGTTGGCTGAGGATTCGAGGTAGCTGGTTTATAAGTGGTACTGCGAGAAGCTTTTTTGGCTTCGCGCTCTTCCTGTTCAGACTTTACCCCAACGAACTCTGCGACATGCGCAAGAGTTGTCTTGAAGTCCCATCCCTTAACTTCTTGAAGGAGAAGAAAACCATCAGGGAAAGGGCCGCATGTGTTACAAACACCACCCCCAGAGTCAACTACGTCTTTAAAAAACTTAAAGCCATCACCTTTCCCGCTCTTATTGGTTGTACCATGGATTGGGCAAGTATGATGCTTCTTCGGTTTTTGAATAGCCTCACCAAGTTGGTCATAAGCAAGGTAGGCAAGAATTTCCAGCCAACGGCCAGAAGCTTTCTCTCTAACCTTGGAGGCATCGTAGTACGGTAGTTTAGTCGCTGCCGACATAGTGTTTCTCCTTTGGTTAGTGAGTTGGTTTGAGTTCCGATTCCAATGCTGCGATAGGGTTAACACCTGGGGCGATAACTACACAAACATCTTCATTCGGAAGAACATTTTCAACGACATGAACGACCTCATAAGTGCGATCGACAATGCCTTTTGGTGGCTCGATAAAACTAACCGAACTGCCTGTGCTAATAGAGTGTGACATAGTGCATCCTCATATTTTGATGGGATGCAAACCCAACAGGGTATGCACCCCTGTTTGGGATACTTAAGAGTTTTATCATTACCAATTCAACAGGTTAAAACTTGGAACCAGCGAGCAGATAAAAATCTTAAGAATGATCAGCAAATCAACAACAAATTTCACTTTTGGATACACACGGTAAAACCATGTATACCAGCTGTAAAACCTTGGTTCAAAGCTGCTGTAAAACAATTTTATACTCATCGTACCTCCGTATTTTGAAGAGGCACGATCCCCACGGGGAGCAATGCCCCTGTAGGGTTAATGAAATGCTGAATTATTGAGTTGGTCAGCTACCAACATCACCACAAGTGGCGAATTCTGGATATTTCTTTGATCTCTCCGAGGAAAAAACAAAGAAATAACCAGGGGTTTCCCCCTGGAAATCTCATGCTGCCTGGCGTTGCGTCTGCTTGGTAGAATCTCTAAGTTCAGAGATCAACTGTCCAACCAGTTCACAGCGACAACCACCATAGCTTCTATCTTCAGGGCTGTATTCTACACCCCCAAGATGGATAACCTCTAATGGTTCCTCAACACTGACATTACCGATGTCAACAGCCGTCAAATCAAAAACCTGTGCCTTCAGGCCCGAGATTTTCGATTTTCCAGCAATTAAGGACTCAACTAACGAGATAAAGAAGTCTTCATCATAGTCAGAGACCAATGTATTACAGGCTTCTTCGTTAGTTTCTATCAGCTGAAAGAGATAACGATCAGTCTTGAAAGACCATGTACACTTTTCCTCCTGCTGAAATGCCTCGATAATCGAATAGCCTACATCGGCCATTACTTTCGCAGTATCTTTGGCATATTCTTCGATGCGATCAACCAGGTCATCATAGAGATCTGTACTGCCCTCGGCATCTCCCCAGGGGGTTTCCCAGTCAAAACTCATAGTGTTCTCATGGACATAATTGCCCGACTGAGAAATAGTCACTGTGAGATCTTCCTCGGCTTCAAGCTCCTTTCCCAGATTGCGCAAACTGATCAGGTTTTTTACTCGATCAGTTGCCCGCACATGATCCTCAGAATAAACAAAAGGTAACAGTGCTTTGACCTCGGAGAGATCAAGCGATGCAGTAAAGCTGCATCCATCACCTTGGCAGTACCCCAAGGAATACAGCACATCGTTTACTTCAGAGAAACCACGTTGTTTCAAGAAGTGCCGAAAATATCGCTCTAACATAGTGCCTCCATATCTTTAGAGGGGGCACTACCCCGCAAGGGACAGAGCCCCGATTGGGTTAATGGTGTGTCATTCGATGCCGTGGCCAAGCGTTATTGTTTGGCCACTCGATGAGATTTGATATTCATGCCCTTTCTGACTTTGAAGCCGTTGCGCATCGTCAACGATATCGGCTTTAAAGAAATCAGGGCAGTCAGTTTGAAATGACAATTCCAGTGTTGAATAGTTAAGAAACGCAAGACGTTTATAGTCACCGTGTTCTTCAGTAGCTCTATCGGCGTATACAAGACCACAAGGGTAAGTTCCAACAAAGAGCCTTTCTTCAATAATGTCAGTCGGTAAGGGCTGTGCCATAGTTGCCTCCAAAATCGGAGGGAGTAACCCCAAGGGGTCACGCCCCCAAGGGTTAGTTAATTGCTCCACATACATGTTGAAGCGCTTCTTCAACAACCTTCTTTGAATTCTCAAGGTGTTGCTCAGCAAGCTTCTGATGATTGACAATTATCAGACCTTTTCCACCTGCCCTGTACCAAGGTTCAATTGAGTAGAACAGGATAGTTTCGGCATCACGGCCATCAACTTTCATTTCGGGCACCAGCAGTTGTAAATGCTGGATTAGCGCCATTTGGGAACCTCTTATAGTAATGAAGCAATAACCCCAACGGTCCAAAGACGGTTTCCATAACAGATTGGTCAAATGGGTTTGGAGGTAGTACTGGATTTTGATTAATCATGATGATCTCCATAGATGGTGGAGACACATCCCCCGCAAGGGGGTGTGCCCCCTGTAGGGTTAAACTACTTTCGTAGCTTGTTGCAGAACGCTAACCAATCGAGGAAACCATGGGAAACAACTTTGCCATCAATAACGATGACATTTTGTTCTCCGTGGTACCCAAGTGATTTGGCGTATTCGGTTTTATCAGACATTACTTAAGCCTCAGTTGAGGGCAGCAGCACGACGACTTAAAGCCTTATGCATAAACGTCTGCATTAGAGTGTTTCCTGAATTATCGAAGTAGGCTTCCCACTTCTTCCAGTCAGCACAATCTAATGATGGAGACGTGAATATTCCCCAGACTCCCCTTTCGCTTCCTGATTCCAGAACACTGGAAACTGTCGAATGCACAGTCTCAAAGGACATGAGAGTCGTGATTTGCTCAGGGGGGGATAGAATCAGCTTTTCAGCTTCTTCAAAATTGATCTTTTCAACAGTCAAATGCTTTTCATCAATCAGAAAGGCATGAACTTCTTGACCGTGAGAGCCGTATAGCCAGTTGGTAACATAACAAGGGTCAGCTCCTACCTTGAGGGGTATGAGGGTAGAACCACAAGTCCGAAGCAACCAGATGAAAGAGCAACCCTCAAATGCGTTCAGGACGCGAGGATCATCATCGAGGTCTGACTTATACAGCTTTGGAAGATTGAGCTGCTCAGCTACGCTAAGCATTCGATCATGAAGAGATATAGACATGGTGCCTCCAATAGTCATTGGGTACACCACGAACCCAGCAGGTAGTGATATACCCGGTGGGGAAGAAAGAATGCTGTTTATGGTCAGCTACCATTTTTCACCGACAAAGCGGCAATGTGACAATAATAGCCGCCATCTCGTCAGTATTCAACCCTGGAGGTCATGCCCTAATATCTCAGCACACCTCTCAGGATCAGATATAGCAATGCTGTTGCCGATCCACACACCCAGGCCCAGCATCACTAAACAGATTGACGCTACTATGAAAGTTTGTTTTCTCGACAGACCCATTTCAGATTCTAATCAGTGTAGGTGCTTTTTACAGATTCAATATCGTCGTATTGCTGCAATATGTCCCATGTGACATCCGCCAGCAGGCTCAATGAATCATCAAAGGTTTTGTCTTCGGGAATATCCCAATACAAAGAGAGGGTTTCGCCATCGGGATCAATATTGATGAGAACGGGACCAGTCATGCCATTGGACGCCAGCCACTCTTCATCGCCAAACTTTGAGCTGATCTCCACCGGAACCCGCTCTGAAGCATGGGCATTTTTCCTTCCGAATCTCAGAGACATTATATCTCTTCCATTGAAATAGGGTAAGAAAGTGTCTTGATAAGCTGCCTCCAACTTCTGGGGAGTTGTGTGGCGATAAATCATGGGGCCTGAATCAAGCTTTAAGGCCCACCAGCAGGTAAAACCGATACATAATATAGCCACTGTGATCGCTGATTTGTTGTATTTGAGGAAAGAAAGAAATCGAGACACCTGTGTTCCTAAAGGCTAGAAATTTCCTCAATAATATCAGGAGTAGCGCTTTACAACGCTCGGCGGAAACCACCATTATGGTGCTATTTTTAGAATCACGTAGCTTTTTACTTGGCCGCGACCTTCTAGTTGATGAATTTTTTGCACATCCTGTTCAGATGTGTATTGCCTGATACCATCGACTGGATATATCCCCTTTTCGGGGCGGTATATAAAGCGGGGGCTGAGGCAAGAAAGGGTATATTAGTGATCCACAATAGAATGGAGTCAGGCACAAATGTCAGCTGATCACGATGAAATTGACTACATAGAGTTTGGAAAAGAACTGGACAGAGCTGTTAATAAAGTACTTCACTTGACGCTGCCAGAAGTTGCAGAATTAAGAACATCTCCTGATCAGTGGTGTGTAGACAGATTGGTCTTTGACTGTATACCAAAGACTGTATCGGTTGAGTTCCTTGATAAAAAACTTGGGATAAAGGTTTCGCCACCCTCTACACCAGAAACTCTATTTGAACTCCAGTGTAACTGCATTGCATAAAAAAAGGGGCCATAGGCCCCATACGGTTAAGCGAACATTGATGCAAGACCAGTCATAAAACCAAGTACTCCAAGAACAGCTCCAATAACGCCAAGCCGAACGGATAGGTTTACCGACAGATCCGGGTGATGCCAAAACCACATGAGTACCTCAATGGCACTGGCCGCCCTTACTTCCACATTCACTTGCTCTTTATATTTTATTCCAAGGTGATCGACTGCATCATAATCAATTGCCAGACTGTCCTTCGTAATTGAAAGGCCTGGGTTGCCCATGACATAACGCAATACTTTTTCACCATTGTCTTGATTGATAACAACTACCGCATCACGCCGAAAGAACTTTGTAGTGTCGTGTTTTTTCGAGTCGATATGGTTGTTGTTCAATCGAACTATTGAATGTTGAAGCCCGCTATCTTCAGGTGGAAGACGAACAACAGATTCAAATCGTTTGCTTTTTTTCATTTGAAGCTCCTCAAATAAGAGGAGGTGAATACCCTTACGGGGTATAGCACCCCCAAGGGTTATTAAGATGGTCCAGTGGAAGAATCACCGAAGGCACCAGCAGGTAACGTCCATTGATCCAATATCATTGGCTCATTGAATGTTTCTGCCATACCCAAAGCAATCAGATCGTCATTAATAGCAGCATAAGGTTTTCCTTTATCTGCCAACTCTGTAACTGAATGCTTCCGGTGAATGGTCTTACCGAACTGTGATTCATAATAAGCGATTTCGTCAAATTGCTTTGGCGAAACACGTCTTACACTAGCCCACTGATCAGCATTACCAAAGATGCAACTGATACATGACAACCTTCCCCATCCTGCACGATATGCAGGGTGTGGATTCACCTTGTACCGCTCAATTATCTCCCAGACTTGTGATTCATCCCATCCATGAACTGGGCGGTATGCATCCACATGACGTTTTGATTTTCCATTACGGTTATCAGCTTTATGAGGCTCAAAAACTTTATAATTTGCACGGGCAGAGCTTTCCTGTGCTCGCTCGCCGGTAACAAACAGAGTTTTTGAATTGCAGAAGCGCAATTGATTCGTAATGGCTTTTTGTGAAACGTCGATTTTTAAATAACTGGAGCACCACCTCACACTGAGCGAAGCAGCGACCTGAGGGAAGACTTTGCGAGTGTTGGGCTTTCCTGATACTCCGCCAGCTTGAAGAACACCTTGTTCTGGCGTTTCAAACTGACAGGGTTTAGTAAGCTCATTATCACGCAACATCTCCGAACGGAAACCGCCAAGTTTCCAGCTGAAATAAATAGAAATACCAAATGCTTCAGCTAGCTTTTTGCAGTAGTCTTCAGTAACTGGCCAGTCCATGAAGTACTCACCATTTCGTTCACCATCAACGCAGTGATGCCAAAGCTCAATACGTTTTGGATCAGCTCCTGAATCTAGTAAATGCAGCAGACAGGCAATACTGTCTTTACCGCCACTGCAAGCAATGATGATAACTGAATAGCTATCCAAATCTGGAAACTCTTCTGTCTCATCATCTAAATCAAATAGTGCAAATTGATTCTCATGCATGCGCAACTCCTTTATTAAGAGGGAGAGCACACCCCAGAGGGCATGACACCCCCATGGGTTAATTGAATGCTGAATATTTATTAAGGCCAGCTGCCTTACTTCGTGCCAATGGCACAAAACCGATTTAACATCTCTCTACCAAGTAAAAATATCTTAGATCGATTTTAAAGTTGTGGGGCAAATGCCCCACTTTCGGATCACACTTCGGTAGATCCAACCCACTGAGTTCCCAGATAAGCATCCGCTCCATTCCTTGTTTTGCGGTTGTCATAAAGGTCTTCAGCTACTCGTTCAAGTTTTTCCTGAGTCCAGGGTCCATTAACAGGGGAAAATCTAGCCAGTTCCTTTTTCTCCAAATCCGTAATGATCAGCGCCTCATTCTTCACTGGGGAAAGGATGTCAGGTTCGCCTTCCTGTTGGTCGGTAATAAACTTAATCATGAAACCTCCGAAGAAAAAGGGGGCTAAGCCCCCTTCTCTGTTTTCCTCTTTACTAATAGCGTTAAATTCCTAACGGCTTCAGGTTCTACACCCTCAGCGTAACAACATGTCAGGAAAGTGAATGGCCCTACTGAATCACTCATCAACCAATCAAGAGCTTCCTCTTTGGTGGATTTCGCAACTCGACCATCCGCAAATAGTGCTAAGGTCTTTTTCAAAAGATAACAACGAATCTGGTCAACAGATTCTTCGTCCCAATTGTCGTCAAGTGCTGGCTCTACATCATCCAACTCGAAAAGTATTTGAATCTGCCGGTCGTAAGCATCGGACTCTGCCTTAAGCTTGCGAGGAGATCGCTTTCTTTTCTTTAGATTGGCCAGGACAATTGATGAGTCAGGAGGGTTTTCAAAAGCGAAACCATACTGATGCATCATATGCTCCTCCGATTGGAGGGGCTACCAACCCGCAAGGGCAATAGCCCCGGTGGGTTAGTGAGAAACTGCATCCAATGCAATGACTTCTGAATTATCCAGAAAATGGAAGGTGCCACACAGATTGGTATAAGTCTTTGGTGTCTTACGACAACCAACACCTACTGTGTTTTTACCTCGTGCCTGAGCGTGTTGAATAAGCGGCATAAAGTCGCTATCTGACGACACAACAGCCATGGTATTAAAATCCATAAGGCTGTATAGGCTTGCGGTGGCATCTACTGTCATTCCTATGTCAGCAGCATTTTTAGAACGGGTAATGTTGTAACGATGATGCGTTTCAACACCATAAAGGTTTGCAAGACGCTTCCAGGAAGAATTCTTACATGACCAATTCCCATAAGCTCTAATGAAGCGGATCTCTCCACTATCTTTAAGAGCTAAAATTGCTTTTTCTGCTAGATCCGCAGAAATGTTATCTGCGTCAATAAAGACACCTAATTTCGACATGAATCCATCCTTCTTGAAGACGCACCTCTCCCCCAGCCGGAGAGATGCAATTGATGATCCCTGGCTGGGGAGGTGTGACTGAGAAGGTTAAGCGGCTTGATCGACCAACGTGTCTCTCATCAGCTGGAACAAGGTTTTACCCAAGTCCTCAACAGAATTGATCACGATGTGGTTATCAAACAGCAGGGCAACCCGACTGTGGCAGATGCCAATCCCAATGGTTTCAATAGCACTGTTCTCACAGAGCTCTAAAACCTTTCGGCAAGCTACATCGTTGTCAGGATCGCCATCGGTTATAGCAATCAGTATTCTCCGCGTCTCACGAGTTTTCGTGAGTTCAAACGCACCATGCCATATAGCTTCAGCCATAGGTGTGTACCCACGTGAAGACTCTATGAATCGATGTGCTTGACGACGCGCTGACTCACCATGCCTTAGTGCCGATCTAACAGGATCGTCACCATGGCCACAAAAGTAAGTCACAGCTGGATTAACGCCTGGTATGCCCTCTAATGCGAGCGCTATGGCCAGAGACGCCTCTCGAGCTACTGATGCCTGATAACCGTTCATTGAACTCGAAAGGTCCGCCAGCAGATGTACTGCGGTGTTGGCTTGCTTCCGATCTGACCTCTCTTTAAAGATTCTGGTATCACCAGTAACAATACGAGTAAGTCGCTTGCCATCTAGTTTCCTGCCAGATCGTTTTGTGCGGGTGTTGTTTCTTCGAGAAGCTTGGACAATTGAAAGTAACTGCGCCCGGAGCTTTGAAGTCGTTGCCTGCACCTTTTTAAGGAGCTCTCTGCCAGAGTTAATATCACCGGCACATGAAGGCGCTGTTGGTACTGTACAGTACGAATCGTCGCCATCCACTTGAGCATCTTTAGAGAGTTTTTGCTTAAGCGATTCAAAAGCATCAGGTTGAAGGTCACCCCCACCTGAGTTCAATGCTTTGCGAATTACTTGAGAGCCAGTCGATTGAGACTGATTCGTGGTAGATGAGCTTCCGTTGTCAGGGCTTTGATTGTCATCATCACCTCTTCCCTTGGAACCGGCATCTTGTTCGCCAGATTGATCATCATCTGGCTGATCATCGTTTCCAGAGCTTTCACCTCCACCGGATGGGGGAGGATTGTTCCGCTGGTCCTGATCATCACCTTTATCTTGACCATCCCCTGAGTCGCCGTTATCGGGCTTCTCAGCCTCTTCCTCAAGCATTTTAATAACCTGATCAGCCAGATCAAGGCAATCGGTAGTGCTTGATGTTGAACATGCTTTGCGAAGCAAGACCCCGAGACGAGTATTTACACCCTTTGGGAATGCTGAATGCATAGCTTGACTAGCAGCCTCTGACAGATCATCTAGCGGTTGCTGTAAGAAATTGGCTCTCAACCAGAACAAAAGCTTTGCCTGAAGGATACAGCCAGGTTTATCTGAAGAGTTAACCAGCCTAAAACTACCATCATCCTTCAAGAAGGTAACAGTAGCCTCAAGATCCGATCGAACACCTGGAAATTGTTCCATAAGTGCTTTTTCGATTCTTGCATCCTCAAATATATTGAGGACAGCACGGCGCAACTCTTGGTTTGGTAAGACTGAATTCCAAACATCAAAATCAGTCTGCCTCACATGTGCAGCTTCATGGGCTAGATACCCCCAAACAACATCCTTATTCGGATAGTCTTCGGGAACATTGGGAACAATGATGGTATTACCGTCAGTGCTAGCATCAGTGCCACTAACAACGACTTTCACACCGAACTTTTCCCCGTAATGCGCAGCTACAATGGGCAAGGCATTATCAATAGTCGATTTTCGAGCCATTGATTGATCTCCTATAGAAAGGAGGTTCACCCCCGACAGGGGGATAAACCCCTGTGTGGGTTAAAAGTAGCTAGAGGTGCCATTGGCAACCTTGCCACCAAAGATCTGATCGAGCTCATCATCATCGGGAAGCGTCAAATCCATTAGGCTTGAGCTTTCTTCAGACGAGATCGGTGCAGAGGATTTTGTCTCCACAGCGGGCGCTTTATGACTTACTGCCTGGCCGCCAGTCATGTAGCTATTGGCCATTTGATCAAGATCGACGGTGCCAGTGGCATATTCCTGGATCTTGGTCTTGGAGGTAAGAATAAGCGTTGCTGATAGGATTCTAAAATACTGCTCTCCACCAACAGTCTTCCCGGCTGAGGGATAACCATTGATAGTTTTAGATAGAAGCTCAACAACTGAAAGGAAACGACTATCCAGAAAACTTAACCCATCAACCTTATCGCGAAGTCGCTTTAAGGTTTTCTGCGTTGTCACCTGGCACGTTTCCTTCCCTTTGAGATTTGACTGATAGAAGGTTTCCGCTTCACCAACAATCTCATCCATAAGCTCATCAGCGAGGCCGTTGGCCATACCGTTGAGTTTATTTGATTGAACTTCATTAACAGGATTCATTTGATAGATTTGGTAATCAAAGCCAAATCGTTTTTCAACAACTGAAGCAGGTAGTCTACCGATGCGAATTGCTTCAGCATACTCTGGCTTCTTATGAATCCACTCATCTACCCATTGATCATAGTTGGAAACAAAATTCGACTTTATATCTAGCATCTGGCTAGAAATTCCATCGAGCTCTGCACTAACAACATCAATTTTTTCAATCGGTATGGCAAACGCACCTTCAAAGAACTTCATACCGTGACGAAGACATAAACGTCGAGCTTGTGTCTTCAAAGTATTGAAGGGCCTGAGGTGCTTTCGCTCGATGATATATTTCCGTCCGAGGTCTACGACCTCTTTATCGGGGGCATCATCTTTATCGATCTTAAGATCAGGGCTTTCAAGCTTTACTTGCCCACTCCAAATATCAAAATCTATTTGGAATATCGCAAGTTTATCTAGGTGATTGACTGATTTAGTCATTGCATCCTCCGTTTGAGTTGGAGGCGCACCAATCCCCAAAGGGCTGATGCGCCCTTGGGCTATTTGCTGATTATTTGGGAAGGTCAGCTACCTTACTGATTTGCCGCAAAGCGACAAAAACTCATTTACGGCATTGTCCAAGATAAGCCAATGGCGTAAATAAACTTGATAGAAAAAAGGTGATATGGCCAAAAGGGAGGGAAGGAAAAACGGTCCCAATTGGTAAATTGATGCTGAATCAAAGGCTAGCTACCTGAGACAACTTTAGCACAGTGATACGCCATATGGTAGCGATAGGGAACCTTCAAAACGAACCCGCCAAACACCACCCAAAAGGGGCAGTTTACCCCGTAGGGTAAACTGCACTTCATCAGTCTAAAACGCTTAAAGGGTCATACCCATTAGCCTCACAAAAGGCAAAAAACGCTTCATCTGCACTACGAAACCTTGCGGTATCGTCGGGGTAACCGTCTGATATTCGGTACCCTTCATCAGTTTTCTTAATGATGGCCAATGACTCCCCATCCTCACCGGTAATATGGAAATTACCTGGTGTCAGGGTGGATGGTTCAAGAGCTAGCATCTTCAGTCTCCAGGAGCTTATTCGCACCTCTCTCAACCATGCTCTCAATATCGAGAGCATTGAAGTCACTGTCCAACTCGCATTCAATCGCCGCGTCGATAAGGCCTGCCTTGGCAAATTCAAGAACAGTTTTCACTGTACTTTTGATTGCCTCAGCCTGCGTATCGATGTTGGCAAAAACGTCACCCCACTCCATATTAGAAAAGGGAGCATAGACGACACAATGTTCAGGTTCTTGCCCAGCCTCTACCTGCTCGATAGCTAGCAAGACACCCTCATACCATTTGGCAGAAGCTTCATACTCGCCCTCAAAGGACAGAATTTGAGCACCGGCCAGACCAATACAAATTTGATCAACAACTGAGTTCATGTGGATTCTCCATATTAAAATGAGAGCTCCACCCTTTCGGGTGTAGCCCCCGAAAGGTTAATGCTTAAGTGAACTGGCAAACATCAGCTGCCGGAACAAAAAAGCGTTGCTTTGTTTCCCGATGGACAATGACGCCACCAGCCGTGAGGTTGGATTGATCACCTTCATTATGGAAATCAAGCACGTTATAGCTATCTCCAGTGAAGTGAGACAACTGGGTACTTAACGGACAAGCGCTCAGGTTTTCAAGGTGAATAATTGATTCCGGGCTTCCCAGCTGATAGCAGTAGAAACCGGTAATCCGGGTATTCACTTTGGACGCAAGCTCTTGATAGTCCAGCCTAAAGCTGTCGAGAGTAATATACTCACGGTCAACCTTAATCCATGGCCCTTCAGACGTATTTTGATACTCGGTATGAATGCCAAGAATCCATTCACGTCTGATCCGCAGCCCGGTAAGCATTCTCGAATTCATGCTTTTGAGATCAACAACCCTGTTATAGGGTACGTTTTTTTCGTAAGCGAAATCATGTGCTAGTTGAGCTGTATCGAAGTTATGTCGCATTTAAACCTCCAGGTTTTTTGGAGGAAGGCGCACCCCAGAGGGTAACACCCTCCGGGTTAGTTATTTGCTGATTAATTGAATTGGCCAGCTACCAATATCACCACAAGGGCGAATTCTTATTAACTAAATTACACTAGCAGAAGGGGCTCCACCTAATAGAGTATTGCCCCAACTAACTAGAGTTAAGCGGCTTGGGACAGTTTAGTTCTCATAGGGTTAAGGCATTGCATTCCAATACCTTGCGCTACCGACTTGGCAACATTCCCGATGATCCCTTGACCTAGCACTTCACACGCTTGAGTAGACGACAAACCTTCAATCAAACTAACTGGCACTGATTTGAATCGTGCATGCTCAGTTGCTGTAGGTAATCGACTTAGTGTCGAATCGGTGGGATGCTGAATAAACACACCATCAGTCTGACACTTGTGGTTTGTACGCTTGATAGTTGGGGTGGTAACAGAGTCTTGCGTTACATACGAACGCTTAAAACCGTTTCCTTTAGCTTTGGCTTTCACCTCAGCCTCGTCGAGGTAAGGGAAAGTACGCCAGGCATCGCTATCTCCAGGGAAGTAGTCCAAAGCATCTTTGGCCGTCAGATATTCCTTTGCAGGCTTTTCTAAAAGATCAAAGTCAATCTCCGGGATACCCTTGCTGGTAGCCACCATAAACAAACGCTTACGCGCCTCAAGAGCACCAAAATCATCACCACTCAGAACAGTATCATTGACGTTGTATCCCAGAGTTTCTAGGACGCTAACAATAACTGAGTAGCTAGCAGTGTTCTCATATTGAGGTACGTTTTCTACAAGAACAACACTTGGGTTCGTACATTGCACAAACTGAAGAAAGCTGTAAAACAACGCACCGGCTGTTTCGTGACTCTCTGCATGCTTGAGCTTACCCTTTGCCCTACCGCTTAAAGATGCCCCTGTGCAGGGAATCCCAGCAAGAACAATGTCTAGCTGGCAGCTACGGCTCGTGTCGATCGTTTCAATCGGTGCGTTAACGAAAAGCGTTTGTTCATCGAACAAGTGCTTATTGTTTTCGACAAAACCACTCATAAAGTGTTTATCGATTTCATTGACGATTGTTGTAGATGTCGCCACCCCCGCGCAGGTAATACCTTCATGAAAGGCATTGTCAAGCGTACCGCCGCCCGCGAAAAGAGAGCCGATAGATAAAGGCTCACCGTTCTCAAGCTTGCTGGCTAGACGCTCTACCCGCTCTAGGGCTTTATTATCGATATGATGTAGGCGAATGACGATCTTGCCATCTCTCACCACAACACGAAGTTGTGCATCTTGACCGAAAAGCTCTAGCAACTTGTCGTGACGGATCTCCAGCAAAGGTCTAACTCGACCTTGGCGGGTTGTGCGTTTAGATACTCGGATCTCGTGATCGTAGTCACAGCTTTCTTCTGAAGGGAAGGCTTCAACAACGCCATCTTCTTCCAAAAACTTCACCTTAAGTACCTGACCAGGCTCTATACCAGCTGATTGAATGTGAGCGCCTTCTATCCAAACACGAGGCTTGCCCTTGGCTTCACTCAACTTGGTATTAATAAGAACTGGATTGTTCATTGTGAATCTCCATAGAAATAATTTTGGAGACACAAACTCCCCTGAGGGGTTGTGCCCCCCTTGGGGTTAAATAATGTGTAGATCCTCGTAGTGGCGAGAAAGAACACCGCTAAAAGGAAAAGGCACCCCTAAGGGTGCCGTATTCTGATTAATGAATCACTGCTGTTTTCGGTATCGAAGTATCGGCAGCGCCGGTACCAAGAAGAAAACTGTGAGTGAGATCATCCTTAAGTGGATGCTGAGAGTCGGAGAAAGGATCAAGCGAGCAACCTGGGTATTGAAGTCCAAGGTAATAAGCGCGCAGAACCAATGCATTTCGTTGTTCTTCAGCATTGACACGTTTTCGATTTAACGAAGACTGGGTTTGGTTGATCGCTACGATGGCATGTATTGCCAACATAATATGGTCAACTTCATCAGTACAATTAAGCATGTGAACCTCCACGATAAATGGGGCTCACCCCCAAACGGGGTATAAGCCCCGGTTTGGGTTTAGTAATATGCTGTTTTATTTAATTGGCCAGCTACCAATATCACCACAAGTGGCGAATTCTTAGGCTGTTACAGCCTGTGCCGCGTTTGGCAACATAGAAACATTTGTTAGTGGATCAACTACCTCAAATGCCCTGCCAGATTTCTTAACGTACCCATCTTCTTGAGCCCGCTTAAAGAAATTTTGAGCTTGCCATTTAGAACGGCCTGTGAACTCACTGTAACCTGTGTAAGTGGCTTCAAATAACCCCTGACGCAGTTTTAAAATCGTCTCTTCATAGTCTTCATCACTTTGTTTTGCAGCTTTATTTTGACTTTTTGCAACAGGTTTCTTCTCTTCTGATTGGCTCTGTTCAATCTGTTCAGTTTGCACTTGGTCTAACTCTTGAGCAATTTCTTCATGCTGTATATGAGCTTGGGCATGTACCGCTATTTCTGTATCAATAGTATTCTTTTTTAAGTCAGTGTGAGCTGTTTCAGTATATTCAACATCCAGATCGATCGACTCATCGATAATTTTGCGCCTTGTGCTATTTGACAGCACTGAGATTGCAACAACAGGGAGTAAGTCAAACAATACCGCAAGCCATGCACAAAATAGTATTGTTGTCATGGATGCGTCCCCAGTGACTTTCACAAGACCATCTAATGGGGATGCTTTAGATGAAGGCTCGGGATCTTCAATCTTTTCGAGCAGCTGCATATCACGCTCCATTGCCCGCTCATTCGATGCAAGTAGATCCTTGCCCATTGACTTGTATTTTCCCTTAATCCCGTTGGATGCAGCATCTGATGCTGTTTTCTTATCAGCCGCTGACTGTTCGAGTATTTGGTAAACCATCTCTGTTTTCTTATTTTGGCCTGACTTCGCCTCCTGCTCATGAGACAGAAATCCATAGATAGCCGAGTATGATGAAAACATTGAAAGCGCCAAAGGCATTGCACACAGCAGAAACCGAGCCAAGGGGTTAACCTTTAGGAACGATGCAGCAAATCCATAACCAAAGATTTGTAGTGTACAACCAGCAATACCAGCGCCAATTGCTTGAGGCCCCTCGCCCCCCATCAGGGAAAAGAAGAACCAAAAAGAGCACGCAAGACTCACTACGATAGCAACCGCAGTTGCCACCCCCAGTGTTCCCCATTTATATATTTCTTGACCCCATCTAACTTTCTGTTGAAGCATTGTTTACCTACCTATCATTTTCATCAATCGTTTTTCTCCTGTTTATTGGTTTTTGACTGTTGACGTAATTACGCCGATCAATCACTGCCTAAGGCTTCCTTTCGGACATTGAATGCTGTTTTTGGCCAGCTACCGATGTTCGCTCTTTTCACTATTCACTACTTAAAATGAATAGTGAAAAAAACGAGAAGCTCACCAAAAGGTGAGCTCTCAGAGTTAGAAATATGCCGAATGGACAGTACCTTCTGGGACATCAGCCACAAGATTCTGCACGTCAACATCAATGATGTTCTTGGGTATCGGTTTATTGGTTACCGTAACGCGGTATTGCGTACTCGGTTTTTTCCGATATTTATCCAAGTCATCCGCAGAGAGCTGGAGGTGTTCCTTCTCAATCAAACGATCGAGGTCAACTGATCCTTGCTTTTGGAATTTCGTGATATTCACACCAGCAAAGTCAGCTTTTAGGAAAGTACCCATCAACTCTTGCATAGGCTTTAAGGTACCCGCCCTCTTATCCTTCAGAGATTTTATTGCTGCTTCATGCTCCCTGATCTGCTGATCATAGATTCGATAGTCAGTCGCATGGGTAATCCATGTTTCTGCATCGTCACCATTGGGGATGAAGAAATCTCTGTTGGGGTCAAGGGGGGGGGCAGTGTCATTATTGACATGATCCCAAAGCCATTCAGCTTGATAAATGATCTCCTCCAGGAGGCGGTCATCTCGCTGTACCTTAAAAAGCTTATGCTCTCCATTGTCCTCAGGACTGTAAAACATAAGCCATCCGTGAGGTGCTTCAGCAACGTAGATCTGCTGTTGAACCTGCGGGTAATAGAGCTTATAAGCTTCAGATTCCTCTCCAAGCTGCAATACCTCTCGGTACTGCTTTTCAGAAGGACACTTTAGCTCAGCTGGTATTTGATCTTCAGTTACACCATCAAATGAAGCCAGCATTAGAGGGTTCTCATCGCTCGCCCCACACACCGGCAGCAAAAACCCTCTATCAAGAAGGTCTTCACATCGCTGCCTGGCGCGGTCCTCAAGAGCAAACCCTCTTTGGACATTAGGGTTTTTCGACAAGTCTTCCTCTACAGCTCTGCCAGACTTCTCCGCCCACAACCTCCATACTGTTTTGTACGGATTTCGACCCAGTAGGACCGAGGCGCAAGAAGCTGATAACCCACCCATTCTCCAGCGTAACCAAGCCTCACTTCGCTGAGGATGATTTATTACCTTCATGGATTTCTCCTTTGGTAAGCCGGTGAATGGGTTAAAACATCGAACCTTGTCCAGAATCATCAGGCATTTTGAACATCTGTATTGACTGCTCTCTATGCTCATCTGTGACCTGTTCGGTTTGATGCTGTGGCTCATTATCTGTATCCACGTCAGACTTTAGTTCTTCGATTGATTGTTCAAGCTTCTCGCTCGCATAAATCAATGCGTTACCCTTTAGCCTTTCGTTTAACAAATCTTTTGCCGCTTGCCATTGGCCAGTACCTTTAGCCCTATCACACAACCTCGATATGAAGTCATCAACAGAAGCTTGGTCAAAATCAATCGCAAACTGACTGATCTTTTCAGGTTCCTCTTGCTCAATCGCTTGAGCTTCAGTTGCCTTACCAATGGGGATTACTTTTGCTGGCTCTTGATGCACATTGTTCTGTGCGTCAATGATCCTGGTTGCTTCGTCTTCGTCGTAGATTCCTACGAAGGCAAAGGCAACTCTATAACACTGGATCAAAGCCTTGTGACGAAGCATCCTCTTAGGATGTGTTTGCCAAGGGCCTACGCTCTCATATCCAGTTTGAAGGTCTTTGTATGGGTGCCTATAGCACTCGTCCAAATACTCTCTTACAACAACCGGATGGTTTCGATCTTTCCTGTAGACCTTCGCTTCTATCCAGGCCGGGCAAACTGCCCTCGCGCTATCCGCCTGAAGGATCTCAGGAGAATAGGCAAACTCTACTCCATCAAAATTGGAGTGTTCGTTTGCTATGCGATTCCAACCGTCAACACCAACCACAGGAACAATGCCTCCCCGCTTGTCAGGGAAAGCATATATTTCCTTCGTGAAAGGGTTTAGGTTGTATTGATCCGCCACTACCAGTAGCGCATACATCTGCGCATCGGTAACTTCGGGAGAATCATTGGCCTGCTTGAAAGCGGTTTCTTTTAACACCCCCATAAACTCTTGTGTATCAATGGAGAATTTCTCCGCCACCTTTACGATAAGAGCATTATGAGAACCAGAATCAGCTCTAGCTTGTGCTGTAGCGACCATGGTATTTCCTCCAAATTTAAGAGGAAGTACCCCCGAGAGGGGATACCCCTCTGGGTTGGTAGTTAGCTGTTATAGCCAGAAGGGTTGTTCCCGGCTATTGGAGCTGCTTGTGGTGCTTGTTGCTGTTGGTTTGATCGGGGTTGTTGGCCATGAGCCTGTCCCGAGTTCTGACGGCCACCTGTTTGGTTGCCTGTTCCAGTACCACCAGCTTGTTTGTGGATATCAAAAGAGTGACCAACGATGTAGAGCTTTCGATGGTTTTTCCCAGGATTATTCTGGTCAGGCCAGACATCCTCAGAAAGCTCACCGGTAACGGTGATTTTCATACCCTTTTGGATTTTCTGTGAAACACTATCTGCGACACGGCCATTGAACTTTACAACCGCCCATGTCGAGTACTGATCGAAGCCACTCTCAGACTGAGGATTTGGCTTGTACTTATTGTTAACCATAGCTAAGTCCGCGACAGGCTTCTGGCTGCCAGGGAACACTTTGAAATCAACATCAGTACCAACAGTACCAGTGAATACAACAACATTTGTTTCAGACATGATTGTCTCCTTCAGATTAAGGAGACACCTCCCCTTCCGGGGTTGATGTCCCCGGTAGGGTTTAAAAGAACATTGAAGGCTCTGATGGAGATAGCTGATCCAACTTATACAGCTTTTCCACAAAACCTATCAGCTCAGCATCAGTGCGAAAATCACCTGGATCTAAACCCATACGGCAAATTTCAGCATCTAACTGAGCCATGTCATCAAGATTCACCTCTTCTCCAATCTGGTCACAGAATGTAAGAGGGAAACCTGAATCAAGCGGGAGCGACACACTTAGCAGTTTTTTCAAAGTTGCAAAAAACAGTAGTGGGTAGCGCCCATGGCAGGAGACAACTTCGCCAGCGCCCTTAAGAGTGCTTGGTGAAAGTTGGTTCTCCTTATTATCCACCCCCAAAGCGATTGTGAAATCGCCTTCAGGGAAGGATATAAGAGCCTGGTCTGTGCTTTCAGAACATTCAAAAGCAATGACAAACTCTTTAGCCAGATCAACAACGGTTGTATTGACTAGCTCGCGCTGATCAATTGTCGGTTCAAGCAGCCAGTTAAACGAAGGGCTATCTGCCACGATGACCTCCTATGCTGCTTGCGAGCTCGACTGACCGTTATCCCACTGATCCCCCAAAATACTTTGTGCCATCTTGTCGATAGCTAAAGCATCTGAACTTGAGGCTCGACGTGTCAATGACATTTCGAGGGCATACTTCAAGGGCGTTGGATGCTGGCGGAAATCAAAGGCAAGTGTTGCCCACCGAACCAGGGTTCTTGTGGACATAGTTACCGCTAATTCACCGTCCTCACCAGTCCCAGATTCACCCAAAAATTGGGTTCTAACTGAATTGGCAACTTCAACGAGCTTGACTCGTATTTGCTCAGGCATGCCGGGGACAGCAGAAGCCAAAATCTCGGCTTCTTCAGTCGCATCGATATATCCGAGCCAGGCCAAACGAAAGCGATCCATAAAGGCAATGTTTTGCGTCTGAATGCCACTGTGCATACCAGTGATATCCCCGCTACCTTTTGAATTGCCGGTAGCGATTAAACGAAACATCGGGTGAGGTTTAACAACCTCTCCACCATTTTCTGTGATGACCAAAGGCCGACCTTCGATAACATCGTTGAGACCGCTGATTTCGGATGGATCAGCATAATCCAACTCATTAATCAGCAGCACATGGCCATACTTCATTGCGATGGGAAGTACGCCATACACGAAAGTCATCTCAGGGGCTTGTCCAGGAGCAGTGCTCACCAACTTGAATTGTCCGATAAGATCATTTAATTCAAGGCGTCCATGAGCTGTTATCTGCTGGCATGGCCAGTTCAAACGACCCAGGACTTCGGTAATGCCACTGGTCTTGCCAGATCCAGTAGGACCGGCCAGAAAGAATGCATCACCGTTTGGGTTGCGAAGAAAGCCTAATAACTCTCTCAGCATCTCACGGCGAAAAACATATCCATCATGGACAGAAGGGATACTGTGATTGTCTGTCGGCTCATAACCTAAAGCCATCACAGAGTCGGGAATACCGTTCTGTTTAAAAGTAACACCAACGGGGTACTCTTGGGGTTGTACTTGAGACATTGGAACACTCCATAAATTAGGGGCATACCAAGGCCTGTACGGGCATGATATGCCCGTGGGCTAGTTTGCTGATTTTATAGAGCGATCAGCTATCGCTATGCATCACAAGGACGCAATTCTCTAGTGCCAATGGGCAGTACAGAATTAGACCCTCATTGTTTTTGATATTAATGAAAGTGACGGGAGCGTCCCCCCGTCACCTTCAAAAAAAACAGCTTTTTAGCACCAACCGAATTTCTGAAATGTATGCACCACAGGGCGCGACAAAACATAACCAGTTGGTACGCATGCTGCCAGGATAAGGACTGTCATGGGTAGTTCCTCCTTTGTGTGACGTGTCCCCAAAACCTTCTGCACAAAAAGCTTTGGGGACACGTCACGAAGAACGTACCCAAAAAGACAATGTGGCTAGCCTGAAAACAGAACTAGCCAACACCTTTAGATTGCGAACCCTAAACCACGCATAGTCGCCACAACTGGACGAGATAATACATAGCCGGAAGGCACACAAGCGATTAGAACCAAAATGGTACCTGCATCCATCGTACTGTCCTCAAAGTAATTGGGGACAGCACCCCCAAGCAGGGAGAGTCTCCCCGCATGGGTTTAATGAAGCGTTAGTGAACGAGAATCCCTTTGCGAAGATACGCAGGAGATTCGTAATCAGAGTAATCAACCGATTCCAAAAAGGAGGTCAGTATCTTAGTCTCAGAGTCAGCGTCACGAGAATCTTGAGCTACAATCCGTGTGGATACGCGGGTAGCACCTGATTTCGTGTCACTTGGGTTTGCTTGATAACTCGATTGGAACGCCTGATATACGCGAGTTGCAAGGGCGCAAAGGAACGTCACAAAGGAGGATAGCTTCTTAACAGAGTGCCAAGAAAGCCAGATGGCCGCTAATACAACGACGGCGTTCAACAAGAGATAAGCATAGAATTGCATGATGATGTCCTCAAAAAATGGAGACATCAACCCCCAGCAGGGAGAGTGTCCCCTGGTGGGTAGTTTTTAGCGTGAGCTAAGGAGTGCTACTTATTTGGGAAGGCTAGCTACCTTACAGATTTGCCGCAGAGCGACAAAAAAAACTTTAATGAATCTACTATACACCACGAAACTGCAACTCGCAAAGCCGGGAAATACCCCCTTTACGGGGTGGTTTGCAAAACAGGTTTTAGAGCGGTCAATGGTACGCTGAGCAGTGTCTATCTGCCAGGAGAATGACCATGACAACTGCACAAAACATCGTAAATTCACCCTATTCTAGGGCCATTATAGAGCGGAAGGTGAGTTTTAAAAGCCTTCAGGCACAAAGAGTTATGAATCGCAGCTTCGAGAAGCTGAAGCAGGCTCTTTTCTCTATATCAGTAATCCTCCCGATCATCTCTCAAAATGAAGAAGAGATCGAATCAATAACCGCCTATATAGATGAGCAGTTTAGTTCAGCTGAAAGCGATATAAACTCAGCTCGAGATCAGATATCAAAAATCCTTGAGGATAATGGTATTGAGCAAATGGCCCAATACTCAAAACCTGAGGAGTTCGTCGTTGAACTCGATACCCCCAAAGCTGGGACATTTCTCCGACTTGTCTCTGAACTGGATTTGCTAATGGGCTTAATCGACACAGCCTGGCTGTCAGGCGAATTTGACGATAAGCAGAAGAAAAACTCAACTTTCCAGTATCAACAGCGACTGATTAAGCTTGCCGGGCGACTGATTAGCCTGGAGAAACGAGCCAGGGTTGCTGCCTCAAAGCGTGGCAAGGCTGATGAGGTTGAGGAAAAGGCACCGGTTGATAATGCAGAGCTACATGAAGATGTAGCAGCTGCTTCGGAAGAAGCAGAAAGTGACATGCCTTTAGAAGCCACTGCCTAAGCTAAAATTACTGAGAAAAAACCCCGCTCTGCGGGGTTTTTTATTTGCGTGTCAAATAAACGATGAGAAAATAGACTCAACAAAATGGAGCTATATCTATGAAACAGATTATCTATATAACAGTGATGGCGCTTAGTTCATTTATTGTCGGTTGTTCATCCACTCCCATGCAATACGACGACAGCAATTCTGTTGCTCTGAATGTGGTTACTGCGGCAGGGATTAATGACAGGTTAAAAGATGTCCAAGTACCCAAAGATACTACTTGGGACATCCGTGATACGGCTGGCTTCAATATTCCTGCCGCGATATCGGCTTACAACACCCCTACACCAGGCCTAACCGGTGGTCAATCAGCCGGGCTCAGCATCGCAAGTTGGTTGATCAGCCCGGAGTCTGAAGCCAAGAAAAACCACATAATTGCATGGCAGCCAAATCAGCCTGGTGGCGCAAATACCATAGACGGCTATGCAAAGCTGATTGCTGAGGCTGCTCAAAAAGCCGCCAAAGAACAGGGACTCGATACTTGGGTCAAATTTCACAATGACGGCAAAGCTGCTTATCTGTTCTTAAATGATACGGGTTATGAGTATTGCACCAACAAAGAATACTGCATGATATTTGGATTTGTTCTCACTCAGCCTGAAAACAGCAGTAACACTCCTGGCTTCGTGAACAGTACCAACGACTCTCTTTTCTATGACCCAAGAGATAGAAATAATTACACTTTCAATAAGGCTTTCATGGGAATAAATGAAGTTGAGTTTTTACAGCTTATGAGCAAGCACCTTCCAAAGTGGTCTTACTTCTACATTGCTCCAAGCAAATTAAAGCTCGATCAAAAAACTAAGCTTGAAGCACCAGCGGTCATTAATGACGGCGAAGTACATTTCTTCATCAAGAAGGTTTAGCCTTCCCCTCACAAACAATCACAATACAAAAAAAAGAGGAGCCACCCACGGCTCCTCTTTTCTTACAGGTTAGAACATTCATCCTCTACTGAAGCACCACCCTTTCACAGTTAGTACCATTCAAATCCCATCCTGCATCACAGCTATACACATCCGTTTCGATTCTCGGGACGGTCTCCGTAACTGTCCTTAGGCAGGTTGTACCAGAGAGATTCCCACCATTAGGGCAAGAATAGGTATAGTACGGAGTTGCCAACGACCACTGGAAGTCGGGATGACCCCATTGAATAGGGTTAGGCCCCTGAACGCAGTACTTATTACCATTGTATTCAAACCAGTCTCTCCAAGGCGGCGCACACTGAAGACCGGCATAAGTCGCTGTTGCAGAATAATTGGAAGCCACCTGCCTTGTACATTGGCTACCGTTCATAGCATAACCACTTGGACAAGAATAGGTATGGCTCACATTCGCTGGTACAGTCTCTGTAACATACTCCTTACAACCTTCAATCACACAAGCAGTACCCTCAGCATCAACCGTTTGGTTGCCAGCAGCTTCGCGGCGGATCTCATCGATGTCCGAGGGGTCTATACGATCAAGAGCTCTCTGCTCTGCATCTGGTCTTGGATTAGAGAAAACATCGAGGTCGGAAGATGCACCAGTCAGACTTGCAATGTTCATGTCGGCTTTTGGCATCAAATCATGCTTGGATAGAAGCGCAGTCCACTCGCTAAGATCTACCTGAGACCAATCGATGCTAGCAACTTCTGTCATTTCCAAACCACCACAATCAGGGTTTTCAGGATCACCGAATGCCCTGCTTAACTGAGGCCTAAGTTGTTCGTTGATAATTCTGGAGAGGGGTGAGTTGAAACAACAGTATGATTCACGTTTCTCTACACAGGCACCTAAAATTTCATCGGCACAATATGATCCAACATGGGTACATGATTTTGTGTCTTTCTTCGCTGCCAATGTGAACTCATCTTCTTCACATTCATATAGAATCTGAATAACCATGACAGCCACCACATAAGCCGTATAGACAGTCATAAGGACATTTGCTGCACCTGCAATATTTTCTACAATTGCTTCGCCTGCTGTCTCTTGTGCTGCCTGGTCAACTGCCTGATCAGCTGCTGCTGCGGTAGCAGCGTCGGCACCCATATTAGTTGCAGCTTCACCAAGCATGTCGTTGATAGTGTTAACGATAGCATCTTTGATTTCTTGCTTAATACCATCAATGAACTGAGTTACAGGCTCAAACAGCTGGGAAGTACTACCAGAAATATTTTCTGCATACGAAGTAAATGGCTCAGTAACATTTGAGATTGTCTTTGCAATAGGTTCTCTAAATGTCTGGTATGCACTTTTTACCGCATTGCCATTCTCTAGGGACATAAGACCAGTATCAAGTTTGGCTATTTGGAACATCGCATTGATGTATGTACCAACAGAGGTATTTGTCGGTACATCGCAACAATCTTGAACACCGCCTACAGCGATTTTACATTCATGATGTTCTCCGCCAAATACTTCACAAGTAACATCTTGTGTTCCATCTACCTCTACACAATTCATATCTTGAGTCATGAACTGCGCGGCATTCAATAGGGCGGCTGTCTGAGCGAACGAATCAGATTGAGTGAGTTCTGGGTCTAAGCAGTCGGCACCCATGCACCGGATAGGACCTGCACATTCGATTTCTGTGTTGGATTCAATGTCATCGACGGCTACGTCTTCGCCACAATCCCATACTTCTTCAAAAACATAACAAGTGCCGTCAGCAGCTTGAGCTCCATCTAAGCAGCTTTGCTTGATGTACCCACATTGAGGATCATCTTCATATGCTTGGCATGTGTCTCGACTACCTGTTCCTCCTTGAACGCACGTTTCTATGCCTTGCGCATTGGTAAAGCAATACTCGCCTTTAAAGAAATCATAATCGACATCTACATAAACTTTTTCGCAAAGTTCAGGAATGTTAGGGAATGGAGAAGGGTCAAGATCATCGTTGCATATTTGCACCTCATTAATCGTCATACAGCCAGTTTGAGCGGCCTGATTTGGAATAGAGGTACAAGTCACAGATCCACTTGCGAATCCGTCATAGAACCCCTCTGCCGCATCGATACATTCCTGAGGGGTCCAGATATCTTGGACTACAACCTTCTCCGGATCATAATCAATCTGCAACCTAGCAAAGCCTTCACCACCACCAGTAACAGAAACCCTAATCTTAAATCTAACGATATCGCCTTCAGAGATTGAATCTAGAAACGCCTGAGTGATATCAGTTCCTGGGTTTCGTACCCAAGAAGTACTTAACTCACAAGCGCCTGCTGTCTCAGGAGGGAAATTATTGTTTGGCCCACTCCAGACCTTTTGTTCCTGACCGGCTTTACCGATCCAAATCTGCATGTAGTCATCCCATTTTGCATAGGTCAAAGTGACTTTTCTAATAGCATCTGGGTTTACTACTACAAATTCGTTTACCTGCTCATAAATCGCGCATGAGCCGCCCCAATAGTTGTCTCCAATACGACCGATCCACACGTTGATTGAATCATTATCGAGAGGCAGGATGTTGTAGGGGCCTGAGTGGTGCTTCAAAATGCCTGCATCGTAAATGTGGTCTACTTCACAAGCTGTAGTCCTATCAACCACTCGCTCACAGGTTTTGTAGTCAGGAATTCGCTCTGTATTGGTGATTTCGGAAAACGTAGTATTTTGTGTGCAGTCTCCAAACTCCGCAGAGATTTCATCAATATTCGCAAAGATATCTTTTGTCAGATTAAATACTGGATCATCGGAAAGGTCAGGCCTCGATCGATTGGACATATCGATCATTACCTTATAAGCCGCACCTGTAGTTGTTGGATCAGGTGAGTTAGCATCATCAAACAGACTAGCTCGGTTATGTAAACCGAGCTCATCCATATCTTCACCATCGTCGCTGATTCCCTTAAGCTTCTCGATATCAATTGTGCTGTCTGCCGGTAGGAACTGATCCATTGTATGACCAGATGTACTGCTGGTACCGGGGAATAGTTCATTTACATTGATGGTGGCATTCGGCAGAGTCATAACACCACTAGAAGGGTCAAAACTTGGCGGGTTATTGTTGTATTCCTCTACCAAATCTTTCCCGTGTGATTGAGCTTCCCGGCCAACAACAGCCGGATCTTGTGCGATTGAATGCAATGGGTATACAGCCATCGAAAAGGCCATAAACAAGGCCAAAAATCGTTTTATAGATGCGCTGAACGAGCCGCAGGACGATTTGAGGTTGTAACTATCCATTTTAATTCCCCGATATATTGCAGCAGTCATTCCAGCGCCAAATGGTATAAATCAAGTCCTGTCCTATGGCTGGTATTGTTCTTCCCATTCCCCAGGTAAACGTGCTTTCACCAGTTACATGAGCGTCATGGGTTTCAGGGATTGGATACAGCAATGTGTATTTATACATTTCCTTATTCAAGGTAACGTCAATCATCCCCTCGCACATTGCATCATCACCCATAGTTCTGTGAGCAAGTCCGCGCCGATGAAGGGCTGCAAGCACCTTTACTTTGAGTAGACTGGTGTTTTTAACAACACTGCTCATGGTGTATTGATTGCCAGACAACGGATACAACAAACCCCAGCTGCCGGCACACCAGAAAAGAGAATCAATCGGATTGCCTGCTGTGGACGAAACAGCATCAGCAGGACAAGCAGCGATCGCAAGAGGATTGGCAACGGCAGCTGCTTCTGGATTTGCGAAGAAAGCAAGCTCGTCATTGTTCCAGGTTGGATCAACCTCTGACATATACATCATGTCGAGATCCAGATAACCATCAGATACGCAGCCTGGGTTAGTAAAGAGGTCCAACATAGTTAGCAGAGGAAAGGCATAGTAATGATAATGCATGAACGTCCCTTGCATGCCTTGCTTGCCGCCTTTTTGATGATTGCCCTGATTGATCCTATCGAATGGAAAACGGACACCGTTAAGCACAGAAGAACATCCAGGTACCCGCTGGAATTCAACTAGCCGAGCCGGTTGCCACATCGAGGTCGTAATACCTGGGTGAGGAACACCAAGATCATCCTGACAAAGGCATAGTGGGCTATCTACCGCTTTGGATGGAGGTGTGTCACTACCGGCATTCATAGGTATACCGGCAACCCTGATTGGAAATACACAGTCCCAGCAAATATCAGTAATCAACTTGCCAGATATTACTTGAGCATCCTGACAACCTGGATCAGCATGAGCTGTCAGCCCAAAAAGGAAAAGACAAATTCCAACTACCAGTTTCTTCATTGCTGGCTATCCTCCACATTTGCGAGTTCCTCGATGCGGAAGTGTTCTTTCTCCGCTGTAATGATTGAGGGAGTCCTCTGTATGTCGAATCTGCTATGTACGTCCGAGGTTAAGTTGTACACAGGGGCATCAAATCGATCTGTAATTTTCTTGTATGAATCCCAACCGTCCGCTCTATCAAACTGGGTCACGATCAGAGTGATCTTGGAATGATCTTTACTCAGCTGTTGCAGGCGCTCTTCAACAAGGCTAACTTCGGTTTTATTTAACGGGTCAAAGACTACAACTGCCTGTGTAAATGGTCGGAGTTTTAGGGGGTTAATTAATGTACCTTCAGGCACCAGAATTTTTCCTTCAGCATCTTTAATATCAGCTGTAATGCGAATCGAAGGATCGAGATATCTAACGGCTGGTTTCGTTGCGGTAGGAAGGTGGATAAAGTTTTGCTTATCCCAGTAGTTATTTATCGCATCTTCTTTCTTCTGAGCCCAATCAATACCTGCAACCTTTTCCTTCATAACTTCAATTAGGTCACGTTCTTGAATGTCTTTAACGGGGCCTCTAACGCCAAAGTTACCTTCTTGTCTATCCCGAACCTTTCTGTGCAACCAATCAGGGGAAGATAACCCAGAAACACGAGCAACCTCTGAGGTTTTATCTTCATCAAGATAAAGAACTGTAGGTACTTTCGTAATATGGAAATCTCTGAATAGAGTGGGGTCAATAACGACATTAGCGACAGGTGATTGTTTTGCTGCAAGCTCCTGGATCGAGTAGATCGCTTTGGCAAAGTTCTTTTCATCAACTACACCGCGAAAGGCAACAATAACGCCCTCGCCAACAGATGATTGATAAAAGATTTCTTCTAGGGATTCGCTACCAAGTGACATGGAAGCAAAAATTACAGTCCTACCAGCGAGTTTTGGTTTGGATTCTGGACTCATCATTGGCTTCAAACCATTGTCATGGTTCGCGATTAAATCAGCTGCCTGTCTTTTTGCTTCGATGGAGTGAGGGTTAACCGGCAGATTCCATTTAGGCGAGTCTTTTCTTAACTGTTTTGCCATCTCAGCAATCTGTCTGTCCTCATCAGTAATTACACTCTGAGCTATCGACGTTGCTGCAAATAACGTAAGGCAGATAATGGATAATGTATGTTTAAAAAATCGCATAAGCACGGCCAACTATTTTGTCACGATGAATACTGCCCCAATAGCGAGAATCAAAAGATTTTGGGGAGGTTCCTAAAAACCAAAATTCATCCTCACCTAAGGTAGTTTTTCCATGAAAATCACTTTCACTGAGTCCCAATTTCGTTGAGGCGAGAGAAAGGCCAGCCTCAGACGCATTGCCATTGATAAATACCTGGCTATTACTCCGGACCTCGATTTGATCACCAGGAAGGCCTCTCATGAATTTCAGCATCTTTGTGTTTTCAGAGTAGATTGGGCTCAAGTCCTTAGAAAGGAACATGTACAGCTCGCCACGCTCAATACTCTGATCATTCTTGTCCACAAGATAAACGCTATACCCCGGCAAACACTTAACCTCTTGGGGATCGCCTACGATAAGAAACCTCGAAGAAAACCAGATTCCAATCAAATATAGAAGGACGAGAACAGCAAAAGCCTTGAGTAAGAAATACACCCAAGGCTGCTTTGCTTTGATTCCAAGCTTTGATGCAATATAGGTTGTTTGGCTACTCCTCACTTTCAGCATCTCCTCCGGTTGCGCCAACCGAGACATCATCCTTTGAGAGCATCAAATCTTCAGGAGCTGAAATAATGTTTTCTCGCGGTATGACAAGAAAGCCTGCCTCTTTGAATTTATTGATTGCTTCCTGTGTTCGTGCGAAATGGCGCTTAATATCTTCTTTAGGAGAGCCTACAGGCACTGAATCTAAGGCCAGCTTAGCCATATCAACTACGATTACTGGAGGACGAAGAGCCACATCATCTTTGACAGCATTAAGCTGAGGCTGCAAATAAAGGTATGCGGCTAGAAACCCCAACACTGCTGAAATTACAGTAGATAAAACAACATGATCGATTTTTACAGTCATTGTGCCATCACCTCTTGTGCATACAGTTCTTCGATTACATCATGGGTTTTCTTGAACGCAACAACCGCCGCAGGATCGAACGAAATACCAGACTCGCTAACTATGTACTCGTATATCTCAGCAGTTGTTAATGCGTCCTTCCAAGGCCTGGGTGACATTGCCGAGTCATATGTATCAGCGATCGCTAAAATCCGGGCAGAGTGAGGAATATCAATCTCACGCGCACCTTGAGGATATCCCGTTCCGTCCCAGCGCTCATGGTGATAAAGGATGCATTCTCGGATGAACTTAATCCGTCGTTCACCAGTGATATGTCCCTGTTGAATGGCTCTATCTACTTCTTCTAACCCCCCAATTACATGAGACTTCATCAGCTCATAATCATCTTCTGATATTGCTGATGTTTTGTTGATCACTGACTGCTCAATTAGGGCCTTGCCGATATCATGATATTGGACGGCTTCAAGAAAATTCTCTTTATCACCAGGATGGGAAAAATAGTTCTTGTAACTTTCTGAGGTTTCCACCAGCTCACTTTGAAGTACATCGCATATAGCAACTATGCGGTCTAGATGTTCAATCGGCATGTTACTGTGGGATTTTTCAATCATCGCCAAGGCGGTATTGGTAACTATCATCGCATCATCTCCACAGCTTTAGATGGATCAAAACTATTTCTTTCTTGCAGGATCATATTGATCGCATCACTAACAGACATACCACTGTCGCAGTAGCTCTTGATCTTATTTACGTCCTCCGCCTTTGTTGAGTAAAGGAGCTTCTGGAAGTCATTAACAATCAACCGCCCTACCCCACGACCAAATTCACTCTTAATGAAAATTTCTGAGTAGATGCCAGGGATGGTATGAACTGTTTTTAGCTGTTCATAGTCATATGCAGAAAGCTCTAGCCTTCCCTCTTTTTTCATGCTGTCAATTGTTTCCGCCTTTTGTCCCAGCAACAGTGTGGTGGCAGAGTTCTCAGAAATGGCCCTTCCTGTAGAGCTATCGAAGAGATCGTTAATACTCTGGGTAACGATTACTACTGAGCCACCATACTTACGGAATCGGCGATAACCAGCCTCAATGAATTTCGCCACATCACCCTGAGTCAACAGATCCCAGGCTTCATCAATAATAACGACCTTCTTCCTGTTTCTATCCCCTAAGTACATTTCTTGTTGTATCTGATAAATCAGCTGAAGAAGTACAACCTGTTGAAGGTGTTTACGACTTTTGAGCTCTTCAAGTTCAAGAACTGTGAACTGACTATTGAACTGGATGTTGTTCGCTCCGTTCATAAATCGGCCATAGCTACCTTTTGAGGTAAAGGCATACAGCTGAGAGCCTACATCCCTGACACGTTCATCATCATGCTCAAGCAGTGCATCAGCGATATCATCAACTGTAGTCTTTCTGAATTTCTCCTTCCAAACTTCATTAAGGGTCTTTTTTAAAGCCGCAATCTGGAAGTCGCTTAACTTTTCGTTTGGTGCTGCCATAGCCTCAAGCAATCCGACCAGAGCGTCTTCTTCACCATCATCGTCGTCATCTTCGGGATTATATTCAGCATCTGGAGCCCGAGTTTCAGCTGTGCCGTCAAGACTCACAACCAGGGGGAAAGGATTTAAGCAGGCTTGCGAAGATGACCCGAAATGCAGAAAATCGCCATTGTAGGTTTCGCATAACTTTTCATATGATCGACCAACATCAATAACCCAAACCTGAGCACCTTCACTCATATAGCTTGAGATCATTTCATTTGTCATGAAGGACTTACCGGAACCTGACTGTGCAGCAACCACTGCATTCATATTTGAACCGGTATCATGGAGGCTAAATGTCATCACCTGACCATTTCGGGACAACAGATTCATATGCGGTGTGCCGGTGCCCTTCCACTCTCCAAAGATAGGCATCAGGGGTGCAGCCTCTTTTGCTGTCAGCGTTTTATGCCGGTTGAGGTCATTGACAGCTTCCGCATCACAGCAAAGCGGGACACAATTGATTAGGATTGGCATTTGGATAAACCGATCAACCATGATCTCAAACCGGTTTGTTCGCCAGAAGTTCCTTGCAGTCATCGCAGCAGTTTCAACTTCCTGTTCACTCTTACCAAAGACAACAACATGGTAAGACATTTTTAAAGGCTTCTTACCGTCCTGCATCGAATCGTAAATTGCGTCAAGATCCGCTTTTTTATCCAACAGAATTGGAACAAATTTCACCAGAGGACCACTAGCCTGGTTAACAGCAAATTGACGCTTCCGTTCAATCTTTTGCTTTTCGCTATCGGTCTCAGGGAAAAGTATGTTTGTGCAAACCAGGTAGTGAGACCTTACGCCGCCTAGACCACCAGATAGGTCACCAGCGTTCACAACGGCGTCACCGAAGTACATAGTTTCGGGTCTGCGCTTGGCACTTAAGCACTTTGCATAGTGGTCACCAAGCTTGATGAAGTCCTTGGATATTTCGATACCATTTTCAAAGTCGAGAACTTGATCGCAAAGGGGTTTTGTTTTGTCCCAATCACAAGCGTCAACCCTCCAGGCACTTTGAGCCCCCCAATTGAACATAGTGTTCATGACACGCACCCACTCTTTGGCTGTGAGCGAAGTTGGTCGAAGCTTAATGTTATCTAATGTGGTCTGCACCTTAGTACGAATTACACGGATATCGTCATATTCTTTTGGTGATGGTTGCTCAGATGAAATTGGTACTTTAACGCTGATAATCAACTTGAGATCGAAAAGATAGCCAAGGTCATAGATTCCCTTGTCGGATTGCAGAACCATGTTTTCACTTGTAAAGCTCTGCAAGAAAGCAGCACGTTCAGTTACAATCTGAGATAACAAGGAATCTCTGAAACCATCTCTCAACCCCATCATTTCGTACATTTCCCTGTTAATATCCGGGGAACGGTACAGAATGACCTGCATTTGCGTATTTGGCGGATACTGCTCATTTAATAGAGAATTTACCTGCTGCTCAATCTTTTCATCTGTGCCCGTAAGTGGTGAACAAACAAACCCAAAAGCCAATGTTTTATCGTCACAGAGAAAAAGAGAAGCATCCTCATCATAAGCAAGAACGGGAAAGAGTGAAGACGCACGAACATCTTCATTAATCAGCCGTTCTTGCTGGCGCTTCTTTAGGGTAAAAAACTCACTCATGAGACTCACCTTGTTTATCTTTGTCTTTCTTGTGGCCGCTTGTACCAAGCAGCCCTTTAAGAACTGTTTTTGTAATCAAACTACTATTCGTTGGTTGCTCTCGAACAGGGCTTTTCTCGTGATCGACTTCTGGATTAACCTGAACCACTTCAGCCTTCATTTTCGATCCACTTCCAAATACCTTTTTCTGCACCAGCTTTATAGCGGCCATCAGGTGCGATCATATAAGGAACGGCATTTACCCCCACAAGCTGAGCAAAGGTAAGAGTCAGATCATAATATTTGGCATCACACTTATTTTTCTGTGGCAAGTTTCCAAGCCCATTATTCATAAATTCATCAAGAGCATTGGACTTGTCTTTGGCACAGAATAGTGATTTTGATTGGCGGTTGGATTCTTTGCCAAGGGCTGGAACAACAATTAGTTTGAATGTGTATTCACTGGTTTTAGTTTGTGCTTCAGTGACAAATTTTTTGCAGAATCCACACTGAGGATCTACAAAGCTATAAACTGTTTTGGGGCCATTACCGAATGTGATGACATTCATGCTGTCAATTGGTAGGCCAAATCGCTCTACACTAATGTGTTTTGTTGAGTATTCAATCTCTTCAATGGTATCGAGAGTCACCTTACTCCAACTGTCAGTCAGTTGTCCTTGGAATACATAGCGTCCATTCTTTGACATGAAGAAGACTTCGCCATTCACTTGAACGGCTTTAAGGGACCCAAGTGGAATCTCTGTTGACTTCTCTACATTAGGAACAGCTTGACCAGCATATGCACCAACAGAGAAGGTAAAAATTAGTAAAGCCCTAAGTAGATTTTTCATTCATTTGCACCTTTTACTAAAAAGTCGCTGCACCACCGGAATGATACAGCGAATTCAGCCACGAACCGGATTAAGAACCCAAGCCGTTGCTCAAAGTGATGACAGCTTGGGTAGCAGCAGGAGCGTGCTCCAGAGTAGCGGTCATTACGTTGTCGATGATGGTAGGGGCGTTATAAAGACCAACACCACCGCCAATACCAACCGCGAACGCCATCAAAGACTGACGTGCAACACCGGCGATGATACCTACCAAAATCATTGCGCCAGCAGCGATTTTACCGAGGGTACCTTCCATCCAGTCAGTCAGGGTTGTCCAAACAGTGTCAAATTCAGTACCACCGGTACCGGCCATTGCTGACTCTGGCGCTACAACGGATACAGCTACCAGGGCCATAACGGCCAACATGCTGAAGGACTTGGCGTTCATGTTTTTCATTGCTTCGATCATGGGAATCACTCCATAGGTTTACTAGGGTTGTTTGCTGGAGGCTTCCAGCGGCTTGAATACCTTCCTCTGAGCTCGAGCCGCAGATTCAGGTTTCCCGATCACCCACCTACGAGGTTCAATTTCGGTATAGATATACCCTGGAGAGATAAGAGCACCACTACTCACATCTTCCCAAGAAGCTACCCATATCCTCATGACCTTTGCAGGTGTGCGAACTGGAACTGGACGATCAGGCAGATTTGGTGTCACAAAGTTATCAATCACTGGGTCTGTGATTGCCTGTGGACTCATGGCTTCGGCCTGGCCGTTAATTTCACTTTGATCCCCTTCAGGATCACGCGGATTATTCTCTTTCTTTTGTGTATTAGTAGGCTTAATCGACTGACCACCACCCGTCGCCTCATAGATGTCTCTAGTTGCCATACACTTTGTACCTTCAGGTAATCCCTTACATCCGTATTCGGGGTTACCGAAACTGGCGCAACCTGAGAGCACCGAAAGCACAAATATTCCTAACAAGATCCTCATACCTATCTCCTGCATAATGCGACTGTTACTTAGCCTTTTTCTTTGGCTTTGACTTTTTGGTTGAAGGTTTACGGATATCGAGCTGGAAACCTGACGTAAGAACAATGTCGATGGTTCTCCCTGCATCCACTTCAATCACAGGGAAGATCTGATCAGCCATATCCATGTAGTAATCTGCCAAGCGGGTCATAGCCTCACTGGCACCTTTCGACGTACCGTGACGAGCAGCTTCAGATGAGAAGTTGTCTTGATAGACCTTGTTAGAAGAAACGCTGTCTGTTTGGATTACTGGTACAGGGCTGGTATCAAATGCCTCTGCAACACCTGCTGCAAATCCAGCTACAGCAGTCTTAGCAATGAGAGATCCAGCTTTTGAAACCAGGCGGCCACGAATACCTGCCTTACCGTCTTCTCCAACCGCGTAAGCGGGAAACTCCTCTTCAATGACTTCACCATCATTAGTGATACATGAAAAAGTCTCTCCTCTCAGATACGCACGTTCACTACTTAACTCTCCATATCCAGCTAATGTGACATGGCATTCTTTGATGTCAGCAGTGAATTCATTTGGAAGAATTGCTTCTTTCTGGATTCTTACCAATACAGGAAATGGATCTTTACGAGCACCCCTACCTGTAGCAGCGTCGAGGCCGTTGAGCATAATCCCAGACAATATTGATCCGGATGGCAGGAATATCTTTTTCTCCTTCTCTTCATCGTCATTGCTTTGCGCAACACTTTCAGTAACGAAGATCTGGATACCGCCACCGGGTATCGCTCCATTACGAAGACTTGGAGCTCCAGCAGCAGGCGCGGGGTCTGCTGGCCTTACTGGTGCAGTTCTGAAGTAATAGCTTGGGTCGCGCTCAAGCCCCTCTTCAACCCTGTTTGTGCTTTTGGGCTTATCTTTTGCAACCGGAGCAGTTGCAACTTTAGACTTACGATTTTCCTTCGCTTTGCTTTGTTGATCTCCAGCTTGTCTTTGTCCATCAACGGTGTAGTAGCCTTCTTTAATATCCTCGACTTCCCAGCCTGTCTGCTTCGCAAGGGATGTCAGGCTTTCCAGCCTACTTTGGAGAATACCAATTTGGCGAGTAACGTCTGGATCATTACCTCTGCGACTACGAACTTCTTTTAGCTCGCTTGTCACACGATCAAGCTGCTTTCGGAGATCTCCGTTTTCAGATTCAACACGCTTAACTTTTGCATTCAGCGCATCGATACCAATTGAACGAGTGTCAGCGTCGGTTAGTACACTTCGTATAACAGTATCCCTGGTTTTGGTTCTGCCTTCTCCATCACCGCCAGTGATCATGCCGATTAACAAAAACATAGCGCTGACAACCATAACAACAGTTGCGCCACGTCTTTGATTTGGGCTCATGTTGTCCCAAAATCCATCGAGCTTTAGTTGCTCAAGGATTCTTTTCTTTGGGGCTCCTGCCATTTTATTTACCCCCTCTTAGCAGTGATGGACGATCGACCTTAATCTCTTTGCGATAGTGCTTTTTCTTCGCAACATAGATTTCAGTCATTTCACCTGGCTCCAGGGCATTCCTTGGATATGCAGCTACAGCAGCTACGTCCCAAGCACCGCAAGTGTCCTCTACGAATTCAATCGATTCAGGAGAAGTGTTCTTGGCAACACCGATATGGACCACTAAGTTGTGACCAGTAACTGTTTGACCAGCCTTAAAGTCGAATTCAATTCCTGTCTGTCTGCATACTGGCAGCACTCCTAAAGCAACCTTGCGGAAGCTATAACCGCTAGGCAGCTCACCTAAGGCAAGTCCCTTGAAGAGTGATTGAACAGTTATCAGATATGGTTGCGATTTCTCCCACTTCGCAGCCTTCTTAGTCACTCGGATTTCATTGCCCTGAGCTTTAGGAAGGTTTAGAAATATCTCTCTTGGTGGGATCTTCTTTGGAATCAGAGTAAGTGATAATGCCTGCTCTTCACTGCCCTTCTCAGTGATAAACAATGTAAGAGGTGATTCGTTTGTGGTGCCGATATACACAACATTATCTCTAACTTCAGTGGTTGCTTGAGAAGATGTTGTAACCTTAGGATTATCGTAAGGGGTAACGATTCGGTTCAGGTGCGACACCGCTACTTGAACAATTTCATTTACACCTGACTGCATCGTAATATGGCTTTTATCGAGATCCACCACCCCAGGTGTATGTGCTTTTGCTGGGGCAGATTTTTTCCCAGACTCTTTTTTAGAGGGCGGTGGCGTAAGGTTGGCTTTTGCTTTTTGAGCCGAAACAACCGGAATCATTGGTATGTCATTCTCAGCATTAGCCAGTGAACTGACTGCCAATAATCCCGCCAGCAAAGTGATTCTCAACATTATTTTTTACCCCCTGAACGTCTTTCTTCTTGCTTTTGCAGTTGAGCCAGCACCTGCTCGCTTCGTGGTTTTCCTTCATAGGTGTTGATATCGACGATGAGCGGAGCGTAGTTTTCAATCTTTAATCGATACTCATAAGTACGATCTTTGCGATCTTCATTGCCAGTGGACCCTTTGATGAAGGAATACCCATAAACAAACACCTTGTCTGTAGTTGTCTCGTATTCCACAACTCTTGGTTCAAATCTCATCGTGATGCGATCATCACGAATATCCTGCGCTTGAATTTCGAGGGTATCGACAACTTCTGAATAGATGGCTGGTGAAAGCAATGGCTTTAGCCGTTCCTTTAGGAAATCGACATTTGCTGGAGTGACATTCCCGGTGAGCTGGGCAAGATGAAAACCCCAAGCTTCTTTGTATGACTGGGACGCAGCATCTGTGGAAATCCAAGCCTCAGACGCCAAAGCAGTTGGCTGAATAACAATAATCTGATCTTTGGTGTTAACCATGTACAGCAAGACAAGTACGGCTACTGCTAGTCCCACATTTGCGAACCTGTTAAACCTGTTTTCGGTAAGGGCACCTTCATGGGTATTCAGGAAATCTCCGATCTTCACGGGAATAGCCTCTTAATAAATGGATTGATCATGGATCGCCCTTTAGGCGGTATAAAACCTGCTGCGTAAAGCATGTGGAGGAAATAGCCGTCAGGGCTGTTGTCACGGAACTTTCTATACGCAGAGGTAACTAGGAAACCCGCAATGGTGCAGATGAGGGCCTTGCCAATGAAAATTCCAAAGGTCAAGCCCAGCAGCATTGGGGCTAGCTCATCGGCACTCCAGAGCAGCATGTGGGGCGGGTCATCAACCCGGCCTGGGATTTTGATAGGCTGCACACTAGCCTCCATCTAAATTATCAGTGAGGCTATTGTGCAGCAGTGCGGGCGAATCACCCTTCTGTAGGAATACCCGAAAAGGTGTTATTTTCTCGTTTCAGGTAATTTATTTTGATGTCTGGAGGTGAAGCGGAATTACATCCGCTTCTGGAAGTTTCCTATCATTAGACCAGCCATAACGCAGGCCACCATGATAGAAGCAGGGATGATCACAGGGTCAAGGACGATAGGAGCCAAGAACAGCGCTACTAAAAAGACCATGATGTACCCTATCCCCTGTGTTGAGTATTGATGTAGCAATGGCGATGAATAGGCAAAGTTTGTTCGCTTAATCCGCCAAGTGGTAATTCCATCAAATACAGCAGGAACCAGGAGAATCAAAAAGTAAGGAAACCAAGTCAACAAAAGGGCGAATCTGGCGAGAATATGGTAGTACGCATTGGCCACAGCTTGAAGCCGACTCTCTGCCCACTTAAACCATCCACCACCCATGCTCTCCATACCGGTGCTCTTATCTTTCTGCTCCTCAGTCGGTATCAGATGATTTCGGGCGGCATTGTAGTATCCAGTTTCAATTAGCGTGGTGTTAAACCAGAGCCGGGCTCGATCATGCACCCATCGATGCTCTTCTTGCCCAAGTCGAATCTCAAGTAGCTGAGACTCTTCTTCAATAACTTGTGCCGTCCAATCACCAGGGATAAGAACAAGAACTATAATTGCCTCAAGCGCAATGACCCACAGGACCAACCATAATGGCTGCTTCATGCTTGAACCTCCTCATTGCTTGTCTGAAGTTTTTAGGAATGATTTTTTTATATAGGTGAGAAGCAAAGTCTTCTGGAATTGACTTGTTCTCCTCAATAGTCAGTTTGCCCCTATTAGAGCCCCACTCATATAGCGACTCTTCACTGGTAGCAGTCCAGCACTCCCCCTTATCAGCATCAATAACCTTGATATCACCAATCGCTTTCGCCGTTGCGATGCAAGCACTGATAAAGAGCTTGAGCCTTTGGTTAGGTGGAAAATGATTTTGATCATCTTCCAATGTTTTTGAGTAGGCATATAACCCTGCTCTTAACACTTCATATACTACTGATTCACCATTAAACAAAGTTGCTTGGGTGTATCTCTCACTTAATGTAAAAATAAAATCATCTACACCGATCCATTCCACAACCAAGTGATCATATGCTTCCTCCAAAGCAAGATCTGATTGGCAAATATCTTTTTTTGTTGGTATTGCACATTTCATCTCAGTGGACCCTGTAATACTCGTATCAGCGAAATATGTCTTCTTCACGATTATTGACCAATTTCTTTTCATGTATTTATTTGTCAGCCGGTAAGAATAGGCAGTCTGCCTTTAATAATTACTCCACCTGAAATCTTTGCTACGAATTCAAGATTTGGAAGCATACCCAATAGCTGCGGAGGAAATAGATCACCCTCTTCCTCCATAAGACGCTCGCCAGTATTAGCAGAAAACATCAAAGGAGATTCACTTTGAGAGCTCATACCTTGAGTTCGCATAACGTGCTTGAGTCTGGTTTTCGGCAAGTTATCTGTTACGAACTCCTGCGTATCTTTGTCTATTACCCTCAAGGCATATAAGTTGTTGATATTTCCGAGAACCTGCCTTGCCTTTTCTTTGCTTCCCAGCCTTGTTTCAAAATCAGCAATTGTTTGTGTGGCTACAAAGAGCTTCATTTTTGCGCCACGACCTTTGTTGAGTAATTGAATCGTTGGTTCGTTAATAACTTCAGCAGCCTCATCCACAAATATATTAACTGGGCGGTTATCGACTCCAAAGTTATATCTATCACCAGCTACTGCCACCAGGTCTGAAAGGAACATCGATCCAATAGCACTTCCAACAGTGCTATCTGTCAGTGAATCCAAGCCTAGATAGGCCACCTGAGCATTATCAATGATCTTCTTGTTATCGGTAATGATTCTAGGATCATTAACGTCCTCGTAATTCGGGCTCAACAAATCCCCCAGGTCACCAGCAGTCAACATGTTCATAATTGGTAACAAGTTGGCAACCATTTTTGAAAAGTGCGTTTTGTCGTGAGCCTTCATTGATAGGAGGCCTTCCAACTCTGAGCTTGGTGCTACAGGTTGAATTTCCTCTCTGTACATTTGCATCATTGCACGGGCTTGTTTTTCATCAGTCTTGCCAGCATCAGCAAGGTACCGCTCAGCAATTTCTGCACCCCCATCAATGTTTCTTTCTGCATATGCAACACAGGCTTTTACCAAAATTTGCTCTACGCCCGTTTCAAGGAAACGCTTCAGCAGGACAAGATTAGGACGTTCGTAGGCCATCACTAAAGCTTGGCTTATATTATTCAGTGCTTGCCAACCAAATGATTTAAACGGATCTGCCCCCGCCTCACTTGGTATCAATGCGGCGAGACGACTTGCAATCTCAGTTACTCGTGTGAAATTTCTTAATGGATCAATCCTGGCACAATCTTCAGGGAAAGCTGGATGGAAATTAACAAACCTCTCGGGTTGTCCGATCGCAGCACAGGCTCGTTTTGCATTTGCCGCAAGCTCTTTATCACCCTTAGGGTCGATGATAATTACTGCCTCATTTCTAGCGATTGCTTGACTGATAAGAATGTCAAACATCCGGGTTTTTCCTGAACCAGTCGTTCCCACGATCAGATTCTGCCCTTCTGAATGGCTAAGCGCCTGCCGGATGTCGGTTTCTTTTGGCTCAAGTCCATGTATCCATGTTTGGCCAATATCTGCTGATTCAGCCTTATCAACTGTGTTATCTACAATATCAGACCAATCACGCTTGAGAATCTCAAACGCTCGCTGTGCATGTCTGTTTTCCCAGTTGAACCCTTTGCCCAACCATATCGCATCATTCTTTTTACCCATGTATTTTTTAAGCTTATCAATTTTAATAAACTCTAAGGGTCGGCCCCTAAGATGACGCTGCAAATTTGCGAGCCTTACTGCTTGCGGAAGTCTGCTTAGCGCCATCGTTAAACAGATACCTCCCATCCAATAGAACGGTTCAGGAGGCATGTGTGAAAGCTGATTCACCCCCAAAGCCACAGTGCCAGCCATAACCCAGGCTGATGCAGCTTGACTTTCGTAATTTGGCCTCCAAGGATTCTCGTAGGCCATGGAGTCGTATTTAATCGCCATTTCTAAGCTCTAATGATCACTTGTTTGTTTTGAGGCTCATGCCTCAAATTTTGATTCTTAGAAAAAACCAGCGGTATAGTGCTTTTATCAAGCCCGGTCTCTTCAATAATTAACTTGATACATTTGTCTGAAAGCGTGTAAATGGTAGATCCGCCCTCTTCACTTGCCGCTACATCACCATGGATGTATTTGCCAAATCCTTGAGATGCTTGTTTGATCAACTCATCAGCAACTTCAGCTGGAGTTGGGAGCTTTGTCTTTTCGGTTTGTTCTGTTTTCACAGGCCCCGCTAACAAATAATGCTTGATATACGGATACGCAACAGGCTCTACAACCAGGTACTTTTTCCCAGATATGGTTGTCGTTTTATTATTCGTAATTGTGTCTTCCCTTAGGAGGCCGCCACAACTAAGCACTGTCATTACTTCTTTAGGTGTTCCAAGAAACTTTGCCCCGGAGGGAAAAGGGATTCCGTACTCACCCCCATGTAGCCTTTCAATTGCTTTCTTGCCTAAACTGACTTGCTGAATAGCCTTTTCTATCAAATCCCATGCTTCACCCTCTCCCCTCTTGGGTGCTTCGACCTCATCCTCTACATATACGGGGGAAGGTGGCGACTCAACAGCTTTCTTTTCTGGTGAGGGAGACTTGGCGTTACTACGGTCTTCAACTTTTGCTGCTTTTGACTGGACGTTGTTACCAAGCTGATCCCCTGCCCTCTTGTTATTAGCTGTATTATCAGCAGGCTTCTTGTTCTGCTCTTCTTCCATTGGGTGCTGGCTCGGCTCCATGGAATAGTATTCATCTGGTACCGGCACCTCATTGAGTTCCAGCTGAGGCGGGAGCTCTTCCGGAGACACAGGAATATCTTCATGCGGCTGTGAATTTGATTCTGCTGATGGTAGAGAGGGTAATTCAGGTCTCTCTACTGCGGGAGTTTCTACTTTGGTTACAGGCTCAAAGGTAACTTTGACTGGTACCGGTGGCTCAGTACTGAAGATACGGCCAGGATCATCAATCTTGACGCACTCTTGATGGATTCCCTCTAGGACCTCAGGGTAAATCTTCCAGTAACGCTCAGGTCTCGCTTCTGGGGTCCTGTGGTAAGGCATGATGTAACCACGTTCAGTTAATATGTCCACCAGTGTCTCTGGGTCTCGGGGCACACCTGCCACTCGGTCCTGATCGAGAATACTATTAACTTCAGGCATGACCTGTTTCCAGCATACAAAAACACCTTTATCGGTGTTCCAGATAACTGCACCCTCCTCATTTACTTTTTTAGTAGGCACTATGCGCCGAATGGCATTGAAGACATAGCTCTCTACTGGAACTCCGTAGGCGCTTTCATCAGGCAGATCCTTAGAAGGCCTCATGTCTTGTTTGACGCTTTCGCTGTCTGCCTTGATTACGATATCGGTGATTTCATGAGTCGATATAAGACCTTGCACTGCTTCAATAAGCGCAGCCATGATGTCTGGATCTGCTTCATTTAGGTATGTGCGAGACTGTACCGTTAGAACATTTCCTAGACCAAAAGGCGAAAAGGCTTTATGCCGAGTCTTTCTTTTATCCCTCCAGCGAATGAAATACCTATCGATGTCATTTGACTCTGCCCATACCAGCAGTGACTCTTCTTGGGGATTCCAGATCTTAGTACCCGAACTGTCCACTACATTGACATCGTAAAAGGGCTTGCCAAGGTCATGCAGTAGCCCACCGAAGAAAGCTGCCAACTGCCACCGGGGCTCTTTTTTCCTTTTCTCTTGCGGTGTGTCGCCAACACAGAACTGGTAGGCTTCAGCCATTTGAGCCGCATACCGGCCAACCTCTAACCCATGGCGGAAAAGACCACCAGACCCTCTGTGGTGATGAGCTTCTGAAGCGGGAAGTAAATGAACAAATGCTGCATATTGCTCGATTACCGGAAATACAAGGTGGTCGAACTCTTCTGCATTGAATCTCAGAGTTGACCTGATCTGAGATACCAAATCCTTTTGTCCGTTAAGCAAGACCGAAACCGGTGCGACCGGGAATCCTTTTGCGAAAGGAGGGTACCTGGTCATTTCATCGGCAAAAATGATCTCAGGATCTAGTTTCTTGCTGCTTGAGGCCTCATCGCCCCAAAGTAATGACTTAATACGTGCGAGCAAGTGCCCATCCCCTATTCAATCTGATTTTGATTTCAGGGATATAGTGCCACAGGTGCTCTGAATTCCTGCTTTGCAGAAACTACCTTAAAGGGGCTATTTGCGAGACGGGTTTTTGGGGGAGGTTGTTTAGAATGTAGCTTGAGATAGATCTGCGTAAACCTTAGAGGGTAACGAAATGATAGTGAAACGCCTGATTCTAACAGCAAGCATTACAGCAATACTCGCTGCATGCGCCAGCAACGAAGTCGTCGATGCGGTAGAAGAGCCCATAGACGTTGCGAAAACCAACACCACCAGCAAGGATGAAACTGTCACCTGGAACAATAAGGCGCGTCGTGGCGCAGCCTATTCTGAGCCAGGTTACCGCCATGTCTTGGCAGACAGAAATATTGGTGCTCTACAGGATACACCCCCAGAGCCATCCATTTCGGCCAACCCGGCAGAAGTGATTCAGCGAGCCACTTCAATCAAGTCCTATTCAGTATATGAAATGGGGCGCTGGGAACGCTTTTGTGGGCACGGAGCAATGGATTCCAAAGACTGGGACTTCATCGCTCGCGAAGGGCGGGACAATATACCTGAAACGCTGAGGGCCGATTGTTCTGCTCCAGCTTATACCCGCCAGAACTACATAGCCGCTTGGAAGAGTAAGTGCGATGGATCGGAAGCATCAACACAAGACCTGGTGATCCGTAACACGACTATTGCTCCCCCCAAAATCTGTAATGAGTGACATCGAATCCTGCCATAACCTCGATGTTGGATCTGAGGAAGCAGGGGCAAGGGATGCCAAAGATGAAATGATATCGGTCAGCAAGGCCGGACAAGAACGCTTGGTTGCATTTTGTGATGATTTGCAGATCATGCTTGAGGAAGCAAGTACTCGCGCAACACCTGCTGAAGCAATGGTTGTGATCTCTTCTTGCCTGGAAGCTCTGGTCGAAGACTACCCCCGCTTAATTAAAGCCTCCTCAGAATTTAAAACACTATTAAAAGGCCTCGATCTGAACGGGAGTCAATCTTGTGAACACGTCGAGCCGCTTTATAAAACCGGTGAGTAGAGGGCCATACCATGTATAAGATTGGAGAAAATACTGTTAGTAGAGATGACTTCGATATCACTCAGCAGCTGATGTCTGCTTACAAGGGGAAAGTCAAACCTCTTTGCATGTGTCTTCCGACAGGTGTTCCAATGTATATCGCCCATGTTGGCGACACCTATATAATCAAGAGGATGCCGAACAGTGGTGGTGATCACCATCCTGATTGCGAGTCCTATGAAATTCCTTCGGAGTTGTCTGGCCGTGGAGATCTTGACAACAAGGCAATCCAAGAGGACCACAGTACCGGGATTACTAAGCTCAAGCTCGACTTTGCGCTTACCAAGAACAATTCAACACGCGCTGCCCCTCAGGGCGAAGGCAGTGAAAAGAACACCGTCAAATCTGACCCGGCCAAACTTTCGTTACGATCCCTTCTACATTACCTCTACGAAGATGCGGGTTTGAACAAGTGGTACCCGCGTATGGAAGGCAAGCGGAACTGGTTTGTCGTTAGAAAGTATCTGCTTGAAGCGATCGCAAATAAGGTTGCCAAAAATTCGCCTCTATCCGATACGGTTCTGATACCTGAAAATTTCAACCTGGATAAAAAGGATGAGCATGGCCAGCGAATCAAAAAGCACATGATGAGCTTAAGGCCTCAAGGGAATAAGCAACCGGTAGGTGTCTTGATCGGTGCGGTAAAAGAGATCGAGGAGGCCAGGTTCGGTTATAAGCTAAAGGTAAAACATCTACCTGAAGTTCCATTCTATATGGGCAAAGACGTATACAAGCGAATCTATAAGAATTTCCCGGTAGAACTTTCTCTTTTCGAGCAAAACGAAAGCACTCATCTACTTACCATCTGCACTTTTTTCTTGAGTGCTTCAGGTAACCCTCAGATCGACTCTATCTCTTTCATGCTAACCGATAGTAACTGGCTGCCAGTAGAATCTATCGATGACATGGAGCTCACAGAGAGAGCAACCAGTGGCAAGCGTAGCTTTATAAAAGGTCTTCGCTACAACCTGGCATCCACCGATGTCATTGCTTCCATGTTGCTTACTGATATTGAAGGGAAGCCAACCGCTGTCTATATAAGCCCTATCGAACCCAGTGATGAATTCAAAGAGAAGCTTGATATTGTTCTTTCTGAAAGTGACCTCGAAAGCTTCATATGGGATCTCGAATCAGAAGAGATGTTGCAGCTACCCAAATAGAAGAATTGTTCAGGCTTGCAATTAGAGAATTGATGATAGCTTATTCATAGTTATCAACTCTTCAAGGGAAAGAACATGTTTAGCCCAACCGAAAGCGCGACCACCATTTTTGCTCTATTCAAAGTGGCCACTCAAAAGGTATGCAAGGATGCTGTACGGGTTCCTCTTATCAAGCAAGCTGGCAGGATTCATCAGCAATTGTGCGCCGTTGAGTCTGAGATAAACGCCCACCAGGCTAAAGGCTTCCTGGGCCGGTTAAAAGCCTCTCGGCGCATTTCAGTTCTCAAGGAACAGCTCAGCCAGCTAAGACATAAATTCTTTAGCTGGATTATTGGCAGTGTAAACGCATTTGGTTTAACGGAAGGTGTTGCATGAAAGGGATTGATTTGAAAAACGAATATCCAGTGAAGGATATCACTATCCGTCGTGTCGGCTGCAAGCCTCAGTATGCGTTCTCCATGTCATTTCGTGCCGATCACTCCTCTACCCAGGCCTGCCTAATGTCTGCTGAAGCAGCTATAAGATCATGGGGAGCATTCGATAAGCCAGAGGCAAAAGAGAAGCTTGAGCTTAAAATCTGTTACATGGATGGGGTAAAAGGCCAGGTATCATTACCTTTCAATGAAAAGCTCAGAATGAGGCGTCTATTGGTGGCTCAGATCGTATATGGCTATCGCGTAAACAGCCTTTCCACCGGTTTTATGATTGGTGATCCACTGGATTCAGAAGCAGAAGCAATCAGTGCCTCCATTTGCGCATAGGCCCACTGTGGGCCTATGCAGTACCCCGTTCCCTATTTCCTTAGTTTCAGCTTCCTGATCTCAAAGGGGGCAATAACAGCAAGCCACATCGCTTCTTTGATCGAATAGTATTTCGTGGAGAAAGCGGAATCTTCTTCATCAATGATATTGATACCTACACCGGCAGCCAGGCCGAGACAAACTACGACTGGTAGGGCGTTATCAGCATTGAGTCCAAGAAAACTCAATACCGTGGCCAATATCAGCAAACAATATGCATAAATATGCAGGAAGTTGACTGCCCGGTATGGTGCTTTCAATTTCATTTGTTCCGTCACAGTAGATCTCTCTATGGGCTAAAGGCCTCTGGCTCTTCATACTGCCATAATTGATTAAGGTCATCTATCAGCTGGGTAGAGTCCTGTTGCAATAGCTTTGCACTAGGGTTAGATCCAAGGAGCCCCAGCGCGACCATGGATTGAAGACTCCAGCCATGATTGAAAGACTCTCGGCATATCGATCGATACAAACTCACCGCTTCCGGAGAGTGTCCGCATTCCTCTGCCAGGATTGAATACTGATGCCAGGCATCTCTGTGCTCGCTCTTTCCTGGGCTGAGAGAATATTCGTAATACCAGCCACTGATAATCATCCTGGCTTTATCGAATGCAGGAATGTCAGGGCTATCAATTATCGAGACCTGCTCGCCTTCCAGGATGGTTACTGGTAGGCCAAGTTCAGCTAAATCAGGACAAGCCTTAATGCAGGCCATTAAAGCCGAACAGCCTCTTTTATGCTCCCCCAGGAGTATACTTATCAGCTCGGCTCCAATAATCCATCTTTCATATGCAGTGTGGAACCAGTGGCCAAAGTGTTTGGTTTCAACTGGCTCAACCGTGAATGCATTATCCAGGCGCTCAAGAAGTACTGGGATCGTCAGGTCAGGCTTAATATTACCTGGGGGATCAGCTTTAAAGTGATTCCATGATTCGGAACCTGCGACTGCCTTTGCGCACAATTCAAGAACCTGGCTGTAGCTATACCCAGTATCGCTGGAAGCGTTAGAGAAGGAACGGGCAATTGCCTTTAGATGATCAATTGAATCGGTCATATTTCGCCTCAAATAGTGGTAAGCCCGTCATTTCCTCCACTAAATAGGGAAACATGATAATCCAATTGGGATGACTGTTTACGCCACGGGCTGGCGCTGGCTGCTAAGCCAAGGTGCCAACCTAACCGGGACTACAAAAAAAGTCAATTCAGGCTACCAATTGGACATTCTTTGCCACCGGCCCGCGATCGCCCTCTTCGATATCGAAGGTCAATTCATCACCTTCCCGCGCCACATCAAATTCACCATCAGCCATGTCAGAAGCATGAAAGAAAATATTTCCCTCGCCACCTGGCATGTAGATAAACCCAAACCCTCGATTGTGAACGATATTGCTGATAGTCCCTGAGTGCTCTCCGTCATCAGGAAAATCATTATCTGCACGGTCGTAGTGAACCGACTGAGCAGGGCTGGGCCGCTTGTCACCATGAATGCGACGGTAGATTTCCTCGCGGTGAACAGTTACTTCTTTTGGCGCATTCACACCAATACGAACCTGGTTGCCTTTAACTCCCAAGACGGTGACCGTAACCTCATCACCGACCATCAGGGTTTCGCCAATCCGCCGTGTTAAAATCAGCATGTATAAAATCTCCTTCTTGCTTCTTCCTTCAAATTACTAAGCTAAGGCCTCAACAATCGTGAGCAGTGCCCTCTGTATTGACCTTTGTTTTGTGTTGCGCTCCAATAACGAGCGTCATGAGCACAACGACAAATGCGGTACCAAAATCCTGAACGGGATCAGCTGATCCCATCAGAATGCCAAAGTGCTTGCCCGCATTAACGAAGCCAAGTGCGACAATGAACAAGAGCACGATGTTAAGCAGTGCTTTGTCCCATCGACACAGGAATGACTCTGCGCAAAACTCTGAAAATGTCTTCATGGCTAAATTCCTTTCCTTCACACTTCGATTTTCTCACGGCTTCCAGATATGCAACCCCTTAAAACTAAATTTTTTCGTGATATGTGATAACTTCAAAATCATCTGGATGAAGCTCAATTTCCCTGGCTGTTTTCAACAATGCAAAGACATCACCGTTGGAGTTAACCCAACAGTCGCAGACAACCCCTTTGGGAACGATAGTCGGGGAAGAATCACGCGGTATATACGGTGATCGTATGGCCCTCAGCGTTTTCACGCTGCGAGGTACCCTTCCGTTGAATCGAATTGGGTACATTCGGCTCAGATATCCAATTGCCGGGCTCTGATTTGGAGTCCTGCCTGGCACAATAGTTCTGGCCACCGTCACCCCCATCTCAGAACTCAGAGAGGTCAACTTTGAGTCTGTCGCAGATCGCATCAAAATCACGGAGGTCTGTGTATCTGATTGACATGGTTCCTGCATGCTTGTTGTTCCTGTCAGGTGTAATTTCAAGCACAAAGCCAGTTTGAATTGCTATCGCATCTCTCAGCCGCCCGAAATACTTCAATGTTTCATCGTCACAAAGCTTTTCGTTTCCACCAATCTTGTCTCGCATCTTGGAAACGCTCATGCCTGACATTATCGTCTTGCGAGCAATCTCCTCTTGTTCATGCTCTGGTTGCCCCGCAATAGATCTAGCATGGGAGAAAGTGATTCGCCCTTTATGCAACAGTTCCTTTACCGGTGGCACAAGTTTCTTCGATATCGCATAGTACTGGCGCACCGTGTAATCCTTTACATCAGCAATTTGCTTAAGCCTGTCTGGCTTATATCCCTGTTGCCTCAGGAATGTCAGAGTATCTGCGATTTGAGCATGTGACAGACCACCTGCCTTGATCTTCTCTTCAGCTTCGACTGGATCTTCTGACGCTAAATAGTCCATGTTATTTCTCCAGGATTGACCCGTGCCGGAGCAAAAACTCTGTACGATCCAAGATGCCCCATGAAAAAATATGGTAGTGGCCAGTTCTCCCTTTGCTGTGGCTATCTGCTGTGAACCGTATATCCATTCCGAGGTCTGTTCGGATCTGGGCGATCTGTCTTTTCAGAGTTGATTCGGGTATTTGTGTTGCTTTTGAGATGTCCTCAAGGGTTGGGGTATTGCTGTTTATTATTGCCGCTATGATGGAAAACTTGCGCCTTGCATCAGCACTGAGCTCACTCATAAATAGTTATATCCAAAACCATGCTCTGGGTACCTTGTCTTTAATAGTATTCCTATTAACCTGCGCCCTTTGGGAGATTGAAGCTTACTTCTGAACAAGTATGATCAACTTGCACTACCCTCGAATACCCATTTGAGGATCGTTCCTTTGATATTTTTTCAATTGCCTTTATGTAATCTGGCTTGAGTTGCTCAGCAATTTCATGGCAGGCAGATTCTAGCGGATAAATATCGATTGGGACGGTTTGAATATTGGCTCCAGATGTAGATACGAACAATGTTAAAATAAACCCCTTCATGTTTTACTTCCTGTTGACGTTAATAAGTATTCCAATCATCAAAAATAATAATTAGGACCGCACGATTTTATATAGGCCATATACTCAGTAGCCCAAGGAAGCGGCTGACGCCCTTCGATATCTGCTGTTGCAATCTCGAGAAGAGCATCAGTTTCCATTGCGGTGGGAGCCTTAGCTGCACCAGTGATCTGGGCTTCTAGCTCCTCTATCCTTTGCTGTAAGCTGCCAACGTCCTTACTCATCCGCCCGGCATTACTTCAGCTCAATTTCTTTGATGACGACCTCGCTGAGCTCTACGAGAATCTTGTCGCCACTATCCATGATCATGTAGCCCTCACCCTCGTTGTCTGGCAATTCATCCAAGACAAGCACACCTGTTTGCATTCCACGCCACTCAACACGAATAGTTGGAGTGCTCGAAGATCCTGTTGATGAGGGTTCGGTTTGCTGCTCTGACCCAGGCTGCTGGGGAGAAGATTCGCTTCCTTTAGCTGGCTTCTTGGCCGGAGCTTTTGGAGATGTAGCTGCCCCGCCCTCTTCGTTGCTTTTGCAGCGCTTGTATTCTTGTTCGGCACGTTTCCGTGTAAGGCCACCTTCTTCTTTTGCCAGGTCGCACACAACAGAAAATTTGTCGGCGCTGATCTCGAATATCTTCCGCAGAAACTCAAGAGTAATGAGATCCTTTATTACCCCATCCTTGACTAGCTGCTGACCTTCTTCAGGCAGTTTTAAGATGCTCAGCGTTCGGCTTACCTTGTTGATGTTTGGTTTTTTTGTGCCTCTGATGAGCCAGCCGATCTCCAGGGCAATCTCTTCCATTGTCATGCCTTCATCTATAAGCTCTTTAAGAGCGTCGGCTTGATCTTTCGGTGGAAGATCATTGCGCTGATCATTCTCTACAAACTGGGTGATAATCCGCTTCTTCTTGCCCCGGTTGGGAGCCTCGGGATCGATAATTGCTTTCAGGACAAACCCATCAATTAGCTGAGAAGCCCTCCAGCGGCACTCCCCTTTATCGATCTTATAGCGACCGTTTTCGTCCGCAGGATGAACAACAATTGGTTGGATCTGCTTGTTGGTACGAAGTGACGCAGCCATTTCCTCAATTTCATGCTCGTCGAAGGTTTTGCGAACCTGATCATCAGCATAAAAGTGCTCTGTGCGAAGCTTGAGTACTTGATCCTCTGGTGGTACGTCAAGCATCTCACCTGCACTGTTTTCGACACTACCCAAAAGAAGGTCTTCCATATTTGCTACAGGGCGACCTTTATCTTCAGGCTTCTCGACAACTGCTACATCATTGTCTTCCGCTGCCTCAATTGCTGCGACAGGTGCTTTTTTGGCTTTTGCAGCCTTCTTCTTATCAAACATTTTCAACCTCAGCAGCTAATCGTCCGACAACTTCATCGGTAACGGCAGAAATTTGTAACGCGGGCTTTGAATCTGCCTTTGCGTAATCGGCAACTTTTTCTTGTAAAGAGATTGCGTCAGAGATTTTGACAGTCTGATGGATGCGCGTCTTAAACACTGCTTCACCAAATTCTTCTTCCATGTCTGCCAGGTAGCTTCTAACAGACTGTGGCATGGGGTTGTTCACGACTTTGTTAGCCAAGACGCCAAGAATTTTGATCCCCAAACGAAGGCGCTTATTCATCTGGGCAATTCGGTCTGCCACCTTCTTCGCGGCCTTGAAAGAAAGGTCGTCAGGAACCATAGGGATCAACACCCCTCCCCCGGTCCCTTCAGCTGATGCGGCAATCATTGCTGCTGTGAACAACATGCCGAAGGAAGGAGCACAATCGATGATGATGTAATCGAATTTCTCCAGCATCATCTCAATTGAATCAAGGAAATCGTAGGCAGGATCTAAGTCAGCATTCTTCAGGGTAGAGAGTGCATCAGTTGACCCCATTAAATAGAGGTTCTTTTTGACTTCAACAGGGTTGAACTGACTATCCTTGTCGTAGAGCTTGATTGTATTCGCGTGACCTTCAGGCTTTGTGCCTGCCGATATCTCTTCTGGAACATCGTCCCCATATAGTGCAGTGGTTGCGTCATAGGAAGGGTCGTTATCAATGATGCAAACAAGACTTCCACGATCAGCAAGCTCATGCCCCAGCTGCACCGACGTGGTTGTCTTGCCTACCCCACCTTTTTCGTTAGCTACTGCAATTACCTTTCCCGCCATTATTTTTCTCCCAAGATTTGTAGCAGACTGACCTGTCTTTTAGCCCATGGGATTATAGTATCAATATTTGAGCCTATGCAACGGTTTTTGATTTTTCTTTTTCTGGACGCCCTACCCCATTTCGAGATCGGTCTCTAATGATGTCTTCCAGGTACTGAACCCAATCTACATAAGCGATCAGCCTGGCGATATACCCTTTTGCCACATGCTCGCCTAGACCCTGCCTCAGGGTCGCTATCTCAATCTTTAGCGTCAGATCGTTATATATGAGCTGGAGCCGCTGCAACGCATCAGCCCTTGTCAACCCCCTGAGGCCAAATAGCGGCGATTCGGTATAGCAAACCGGCAGGCTCTTTGATGACTTATTCCAGCGAAATGCAGCCTTTCTGGGGTATGGTGTTACATCCCCAGAAGCACCACACCCACAAACCACCCTCCAGGCAGGCTTGCCTTCCTTTGGCTTCCAAACCTTCTGGGCTGAAGTCTCACAAATCGCGCACAGAGAGATCGGAACATCAAACGGGTCATGCTCTCCATAATACGTTGTGGGTGTTTCTTCGTGGTGCTTGTCGGAATCCAGATATTCTCGACACCATTGCAACCGCCGCTCTTTTGAAAATGACTCTATACCGGCCTCCTTGCCGCATCTCATCCACTCCTGCTTTTTCACTAACACCCCTTTCTAATTATTTGATTCTTGGTTTTCTCTCATGAGAGAAAATGTACTTACGTTACAAAGTTCTTCAGAACCGTATAAATGTAATTCCATACTTCCGGGGCGTATATAGCCAAAAGATATTGCGTGATAAAACCTAATAAAAACATGCCTCCAAGCCAGGCTTTCCTGACCTGGAGCACATGATGAATCGACACCGGCATATCAGCTCGAGGGGCCTGTTGCCTTACAGCCGCTTCTTGATTCCCCCTTTTACGCTTAAACATATTTACTCCTTCATCGCCGCAAGGTCTTTCTCATTCTGCTGCTCTTTCAGCAACCGTTGGATTGTGGTCGCTATCGACTCAGGTTTTCTCATACCTCTCAACATAACCTGCTTGCCCGTATGGTTGTCTATGACAAAGGTAACGGGGGTTGAGTTGACGTTCATCTGAGTGGCCAGCTGGAGATCCTTGGCGATCTTTTCGCTGTGACGGCCCTCTTTCATGCAGTCAGCAAACTCCTTCGGATCAACCCCGATATTTGAAGCGAGATTAATGAGATCCCCGGCCCCTTGGCCGTTGCCTTTTGTTTCATCAAATACTTGGTGGATGTATACCCAGAAAGCACGATTGCCCTTTATCTCGGCTACACACTCAGAAGCTTGAGCTTCGACAGATGCAACAGGGTTATGTGAAGGGAGCGGCAAGTGCTTCCACTCCCAATTCACCCGACCGCTGGAAGCATCGACCACCTCTTTAGGAACTGAATGGAAGCGTTTGCAGAAAGGACACTCTAAGTCGGAAAACTCTACCAATGTGAACCGGGCATCCTCTTCACCGTAGATGTGCTTCCCAGTCCGAGTTCGCTCCAGGGCATCACTGTAGGCATCATACTTGCGATCGATCTTCTTTTGCTTTTGAGCAGCTACATAACCATCGATCTGGTCTTTCACATAGGCATCAAAAGCCTTCTTGTCAGCATCGACCAGTTGCTGGATAGTAACTGGAGTGGTGGCGGCACCAATCTGGGCCGCGTTATTGATGGACATGTAAACTGCCAAAATGGCTGCCGCAAATGCCAGCGTCGAAATGGCGATTGCAGTTTTGATATTCATAGCTTTTTGTAGGTATTGCTTCATCGTAATCTCCACAGTTCTCTCATGAGAGAATCGTTAAAATAGGGCAGGTGTTGCAGCTTCAGCCTTCCAGGCCTGGATTAGGGCATTAGATTGATTGGACAAATGCTTGAACAGGTTGGGGGGAGGCGTGTAATTCACATTGTTTACCTCGCCAATCGTGTCTCGGGACACGGCTGGTAGACTTCCAAGCTGATCTGCCAGGCCGAGCTCTACACTTTTGGCTCCCGTCCATACCAAACCAGAGAACAACTCTGGGGTTTCGGCCTGTAAACGATCTCCACGGCCAGCTTTTACGGCTTCAATGAACTGCTCATGGATCTCACCGAGCATATTCTTCCAATACCCCTCAATCTTGGGGTCCAGAGGTAAATAGGGGTCCATGAGCCCCTTGTTGCTACCAGCAGTCAGTACTCGGCGCTCAACACCAACCTTGTTCATGATTTGGTCAAAGCCAAAGCTGGAAGTGATAACACCAATAGAACCAACCATAGAGGCTTGATCCACATAAATATTGTCGGCGGCTGAGGCGATGTAGTAGGCGGCTGACGCCCCAAGGTCTTCGATAACAGCGTATACCGGTTTATCTGGAAACTGTTCTTTCAGCTTGTTGATCTCGCTATACATCCGACCTGCATGGACCGGTGAGCCACCAGGGGAATTGATTCGGATCGCAATTGCTTTGGAGAGGGGAGAGTGGAATGCTTCGTGGAGAGCGGGTATGAGTCTGTCAGCATCTGCCAGCTGACCGCTCATAATCGGCCCATAGACCTCCACAAAGGCAACATGCGGCTTATTTCTATCGCCCTTGCCAAAACCCATGTTGGCACCACCAACGAAGTAAGCGGCAATAAAAAAGCCCACAAAGAGTAGAGCTTTAAATCCAAACCCCATGTAGCGGTCGCGCCGCTGCCTTCGGAGTTCTGCGTTCGATGCTTGCAATAGGTCGGTCACAAGGCTTTTGTCTAGCTCTATTTTCTCACCGGCACTTTCCGTCATTTGGGTTCTCCAATCGGTCATATCAATCTAAGTAGGGCATGGCACAGCAGCGCAGCTGCAATCCCAGCAAGGACTACAGCCTTTCGGCCATTCGCATTAAAAAAACGCCTGGGCAAAGCCAGGCACACAAGAACAAACACAGCAACGATAAAAAGGGTTGGCTCGATGCCGGGTTTCACGAGGAACACATTTGCTGAAGCCACAGAAACTAACAAAGAAGCTCCAAGGTAAAGAGCTGTCGATGGATAAGCTTGAGTCATCAGGTTATTCCTCCTCTGTTTACACTTATTGTCACCCATGGAGGCTAAAAACCCGTTATGCAGAGATACCCGTTTAGGTGCTAAATGCCGAATGCTGTTAAATTCTCTCATGAGAGAATTGAGCGAATGCACTCAATATCCATTTCTCAGTTCTCTCATGAGAGAACTCAGTGTTTGCCACAAGTGCAACTGGGTTTCAGAGAGCCAGATTTAATCGCGTGGTATTTGTGGTAGAGCTTCACCACCACATGTTCTGGTAATAGATCAACCTGTAGGTAGCGTGGCTTTTTAGCGGCGATTCGCACCACTGCAAATGGGCAAACAGGAAAGCCGTTGTTTTTAAGAATTACGGCATAGACGGATAGCTGAACAATATCAGAGAAAAACACCTTGGCCTGGCTGCGTGTCTTTGTGTCCAGAAGTAGGTACCTGCCATCGCGCAGTTTGAAAACTTGGTCTGGCTTTCCGTGAAGAGGTACAGGGGTAATTGTCCTGATCTCCTGTTCATTCAGGACACATTGCGCACCACCCAGGAAACTGGAACGAACTGGATTTGACGCTGGTTGTCTGAAGAGCCTGACCAGCAGGGCAAAAACGAGTAGCCCGACTAGAATAAAGTAGTAATTCATCACAATAAGAATCCCCGATTGATCTCTTCTATCTTATCGGGGTTTGCAAAAATGCAAGGGGAGTGTGCCTGTGGTAGAAATCGTAGCTATAGCCTTATTGTTCGTGCTATCGCTGATGGCCAATGCAGTCATTACCAGGTGGTCTACTAAACGTGTCTTGGGACTCGACATGTCAATTATGAGTTCGTACCTGGTCGTAGTGGGTAGGTCTTTAGCTGCATTGCTAGCGGGTTTTGCTATTGGCTACGCAGTTCGCCTTGGTTTTTTAACCGAAAACAACGGACAGATTGAGTATGTAAAAATGGCTGCAATGCTATTGGTTGCAAGCCTGTCATTTCTTGCTTATTGGGTTTTACTTGGGAAGGTATCGAAAACAACCATTAGCTTCTGGGGGATGACGAAGACAGTAGCAACCGAGACGGGAATGCTGGCGGTCTCGGTAGTGGGGGTGTCAATTGTACTTTCAACAGTGTTTTTCCTGTTCTCTTAACACAGGCACCCCCAACAGTAGGTTAGCGGAGAGGGATGGATTGAGATTCTATTACCCGACCTCGGCTGATTTCTAAATCGATCTCTATACACCCCTTAATCATCTCAGATCCAAACTGGCTAAGTTGAGGTGGTTCGACAACTTCTCCTCTCTCACCCAGCTCCAACACCCCCAACTTCCTAAGCTCCCTTAATATGCGGTCCGATGGAAGTTGAATTGCATGGGCACCCTTGGCAGCGCCCATGAGAGGTATCAAGTTGCGTAGGGTGATAAAAGCTTCTGAGCTGAGCTGGTGGGTGATCCTTTCAGTTTCCCCTTTCAGGAAGTGCAGTTTGAAGCCAACATTATTCCTATCGGCCCCTGTATAAACAAACAGTGCCCGATCAGAAAGGCTCCTGTGGTGAGAAACATTAATGACCTTGCTTCCCATCATTTCTGCCAACCTCTCAACACTCATACCTGTATCGACGAAATCCAACCAGGATTGTGTTGCACACTGAGACTTCCGGTTATCAATGCCATGCTTAACTGCTGATAGATAAAGCCCGTTAGGGGCTTTCTGTCTTGCCAAGCTACCAAAGGCATCAGAGATCATCGGTAATGTTTCAACTCTGGCTGCGGCTTCACTATCGCAACCCAGGAGCTTCAGAGTCATGGTGATTTTTCTACCCTCTTGGCTCTCGATGACATTCAAACTAAGGTTGTGTTTCCTACCTCTTTGCTCAACCTCTTCAAACAGCTCTCTAATAAAAGGAAGGTTTCTGAACCATTCCTTTTCTAAGGACGTGACACCTTCGTAACTGATAACTACTAGCGGTGATCGGGCAGGGGAGGCATGTGGATCTGGGGCATTGGGGACATCTTTGTTCGCTTCGGCTTTTAAAGCCTCGATAGCTTGATCCCAAGGCAGATCCATCCCGTTAGCTGATGCTGTCTTATCCTGGGCCTCTGTGAGGGTAATTTTCTCTATCTTGGAAAGCTTTTTAGCATCTTTTCGAGCTGAGCCAACAGGTCGGCCAGAGGGAAATTTCAAACGCTCAACATTGATATTTTTCGACATAACAAATCACTCCAGGCTTTATTCATGCGGAGGTGGCCGACTCACCACACACAAAAAGCCAGTGCGATAAGTATGTTTAATGAATTCCTGCGACCTGAAGCGGTCTTCGCCTACGCAATCGCGGTCGGCTAGCAGGCTTGCAGTGAGCCCTGCGATTACTATACATCCGGACTTGGACAATGCAATGGCTTGCATTTTGAAATATGGATTTATCATTGATGTGTAAGCCAACAGAGCGAACCAGTAGATGGAAAATGTAGAAAAGAAGCCTAGCTATCTCGATCGTTGCAAGAAGTGGATTAATGAAGAGTTCAACTTAACAGCGGAATCTGTTGAAGCTGTTATTGAGCAGTTCGGAAGACAGCTCCAAGGAGTTGGTAACGATAACCAAGAGCTTCAAATAGATTTGAAGAACACCATTGAACTGTTGAACACCACATTGAAAGGCCTGACTCAGCAGGAAGGGGAGGGGGTGATTGAGAGCTCAGAGAAAAATCAGCCGGGAAACGAAAAACCTATCCCGGTAGTCAATGCTGACACCTTTGACTTCGACCCGAGTTCATTGGTGCCAGACACCCCAGCAGAACCGATAGTACTTACCAAAGAAGAGAGGGCTGAAAGATTGGCCAATTTGCTGGAGCACAGCGCAATTACTCTTGGAGTAAACAGCTCATGCAATAAATCAGAAGGGGAGGGCAGAAGCTATGGCTAAAAGAATGGAATGGGAGCGTGAAATAATGGATCACATCATTGAGTTGTTAGAGGTACCCAACGGTGATGCCCAAGGGGTTTTTGAAACTCACCCGTTTGAAGTAGCGCAGGGTTGGACGCTTGGTAGCAACCCGCTCGAAGTTGCACAGAAAATATGCCAGGCAGGAGAATAGAGTGAAATCACCCCCACTGGGGGTGACCCAGTGAGAGTGAAGTGCCGGTACATAATTGTCCGGCACAAGATGACAGGGGCTGTTTAGGCTGTAGCCCCTTTAGCCATCCGATTCAATGCACTGCTCAATCGGACGACAAGGATAAATGGACAAAGGCTGATCGCCATACCCATTCCCGTCTGTAGTAAGACTTACTCTCACTTCATTGTTTGGGTCTAACCCAACAACCGCGAAAGCAACGCACTCACTACCATTAATTGCTGATACCCCAATCTCCTGGTAAACACCTGGATCTCCAAGTTGTTCGACCTCGAGCACTATGCCTTCCGGATTTTCACCATTGTTAAGTGCTTGGAAGGAGAGCTTTTGAGGCTTCTCAGCAATATTGATCGACTCACAAAGTCCACTGATATCGAACCCTTGCAGGTAATCAATATCAACGATGTCTTGAAGCTTGGTCAGGTTTTCACCGGCCACCACTGCATCTTCCAGATGTCGAAGCGCTGCAAGCAACACACCTAGATCCTTGTCCGACACGGTTGGTGACAGTGATTCCTCCAGCCCCGAGTTTCTGTTGAGTCTTTGCGATATTGCAGACGGGAGCGGTGATGAGTCGATGATGAATACATCAGTAGCCTCATCGCCACCACATTCGTTCTGCAAATGCTTTGTAAATACCGAGTTTGCAACGCCCTGGTTCTGCGCTTCAACGATATGAACCGAGTCGTCATCGTCTCCGCTGACCCTGCCTGAAATCAGAAAGAGATCAGATTCAGGGGCTACCTGAGGTACCAACTCATATTGGTTTGCCAAGCTTTCTTCATCAGCCAGATAAAAACCTCCATCGGGGAAGGGGCCAAGCAAGTACAGATACCCACCGTGATCCGAAAAAACATCCTCGGACAGCAAAGTTTTGTCGAAATCATCTTCACTGTAAAAACCAGTATTTTGATACTCGACGCAGCCTTTAAAGGGTTGGGACGCAGGAAAACGCCCTTTGGCTTCTTCCCAGGTCAATTTGATCATATCCACGAGGGGATGTTGTCGTTTAACTTTCATATGGGTCTCCATAGTAAAATAAGGAGCCCGCCCCCTGCTGGGGGAAAGCCCCCAGTTAGGGTTTAGTTGAATCTCTGATCAGAATTACGCATTCAGTTTTACTGAATTTTTGTTTAGGCTGATCGAAAATGTTTTCTTTCTTTTTTTCAAGGCATGTTCTACCCATCCAATAGGAAGAGATATAGATCCATCATCTCCACCAAATTTCAGGTATTTATTCTCGTAGAAGTCATCATCCTCTTCAGGATTACAACCTGAGGCATAAACAACCAACTTTTGGCTGGCAGGTGTTTCACCTTTGGGATACTTAACATTGGTCATCAGGTAAACGCCCTGATCTCCAACGAGTTGCAGTTGAAGTTCAATTTTAGAAGTATCAATCTTTTCTGATGATGGCCAGAAAAAACCTCCTTTTGATTCAACTTCCTGCTCTGTTTTACCATCAGCATCAATAGGTACACCTCCGGGATAGAGGTCACCATTAAAAAGATCCTCGGTAGTTGGGCTTAAGCCATACTTTTCAGAATACGTCTTAGCTAGTGCTGCAACAGCTTCCAAATCGTTAATATTAAAGCTTAATGTAGCCATATAAATCTCCATTCATTATTGAATGGGACTTCACCCCTACAGGGGCTGAGCCCCAATAGGGTTAGTTAAATGCTTGTTAAGGCCAAGCTACCTTTCAGCTTCGACTGAAGCAGAAACCAGAATGCTTATTCGTGAAGTATTACCTCATGGATAAACACTCAAAAAAGGCTGGCCCTAAAGGGCCAGCATTAATCAATAATTTAAGCAGTGATTAAAGATTTTCCTACCGAAAACAATTGATGTTTTTCAGGAACCAATCTTCCTTCTGGCAGAATAATACTCGACGGATATTCTTTATGGACCGCAATCCACTGAATATCTTCACCACCTCGCTCAATACTCACCCTATCGTGACATAAGAGGTCATATGGATATCCTTCAACAGAGGCAGAAAAATAGCCTTCTCGACGAAATAAAATATCCAGCATTAACTCATACCCAGATAGGGAAGTGCGGTTGGAGAGCGTGTCTAGGCTCTTCGACCACTTTGCTAACTCGACTAATGCATTACGAACTTCAAATGTTCGCACACTAGAACCCGGAGAAGAAAACTGTTCCAGCCAAATACTTAAGGAGTAAATCTGCTCATACTCAAGTAAGCAATATACTTGAGAGCGAACACTTTCACTTCTGGCGACCTTAAACACACTCTCTCCTCGGTTTATTTTTCCTACATACAATTCGAGTTGCTTCGCCAGAGCAATCATATCTTCAGATACTGTTTTAGAAGCTAGATCGATCGGCATTTCATGAAATGGACTTCCGGTTTTCTCCCGAAAATCTCTTGTAACCTCATATCGAGCTGACTGAGCCAATTGAAAAAGAAGGCTATGCCTAATCTTAGAGAAGACACCTTCTACATCTGCTTGGCCAGCCCTAAAGCGAATATCTTCAGCTTTATATATGCCGATAAATCGCTTCGATGCAAGAAAGCTCGCTATTCGATACAGCAATGAAAGCTTTGACTTGTTTTCCTGCTCATCTTGCCGCTTGGAAATAATATTGAGGCTCATGGATTTCTCCTTTTCGTTTTTAAAAGGGAGTCCACCCCCGTGGGGGTGGTACCCCACAGGGTTTGTTAAGCAACTTGGAAAAAATCAGGTTGCTGGTGATTTTGCTCTTCTTCTTGCTTTGCGATCGCAACCTCAATAAGGCGGCTATGCTCGGCGTCTGAAATAGAGCGTTCATAGAGAACGGGCTCAAGATCTGCCACATTCAATTCGTTTTTCAGCCTCGTATAATAGTGAGCTCTACGAGCCACGAAATCATACTTGCTAGCGATTCCAGCACCTAACTTGATCAGGCCTCGGTCCAGCAAATAAAGCAAGCTGGATTTCGCATCCATGTTCAGTGTTTCAAAGAAAAGATCTTCAAATTCACACGTCACAAAGATACCGGCCTCTTCACGATCTATGGTGAGCTCTTCAGCAGTCTCATGGGCAACCACGCGACGGATCTGACCGCTTCCACCAAGATCACTACAAGTCATGTAGGGTAGGGTGCCAGGCTTACGCTTTAGGTTTACTGCCTCCCCAAGCGGGTCTCGCAGGCCGTCAATCATCCAGGGATGATCAAAGGTACCTACATGGAACCATCGAGCTTCTGGTATTGATACCGGAGGCATCAACTCAGAATCGGGGACTTGGTAACGTCGCCCGAGCTCGCGGATCTCATACCACTCACGTAGGGCAGGGAAGGCGTAGTCAAAATCACGCTGCATACTCCACATGAAATCGATCGCTACGATGAGCTGCGGAGTGATGAACTGAAACTGCGGACTTGCAAGCCTGCGGTTTTCAGCTGTGTCTGCAACGTCACCGCAATGCAAAGCAGCTGCATGATCTTCGCCACGTTCTTCTTCCTGTACATCCAGAGTAATCAAGTAGCGGAGCAAGTTTCTCCGGAAGCTGGGGCTGTAATTGTCCGGACGAAACCGGACATAACCTGCTTTGGAAATTGTTCTGCCTAACCAGTCTCGCTTACTGAGGTCATACTGCGTATTGACCAGCAAGTTGCTAAACCGATTAACGCCACGCAAATAGTCATACTCTGCATCTGAGGCGATTAAAGCTTCCATAGACTTATCGCCAGTTCGAGAGGCCGGTGTACACCAGGCACAACCGAAGCGGCTACCACAGGCAGCTTTATTACCCCCGTCACCAGTGATGATCGCGCAAGTACCTTCATTGGCATCCTTATAGAGCTTGAGACACCAATTGAAGTCCTCCACAAACGTATCGTAGAGTCGCCCGCGATCGGTACCGCATGCCATAAGCAAACACCAAACGTCCTCCATCTCCCAATCCGATATCGGCGCATTGCTCAATGTACCGTTGTCTTGAGGGATAAGAGATGTGTTGGCATCTCCGCGCTTGGTCATCCTGGTAGACCGCGAAGTAGATTCGCTGTACCTGGAGCCATGGAGGCTAACCACAGATCGGGCAGTTACCATTGCGGATTTCTCAACCACTCGCTTTAGTGCTTTAGCTTGTGGCCTGATCTTCCAATCAACAGAACATTCACGATGTTCACTGTTCACGAACCTGGGAAGTTTTCCGCGCCCAATGGTGGCATAGGCAAAGGTTGATGTTAGTGCTGGTATGACCCGAATAACCTGGACCGGTATCGCATTGTCTTGGCAATAACTTTCGAGTTCATCAAGCATAACCTGGCTGTAAAACGACATCGCAGGATTCTCAATCAGAGTATCGCTGTGAGTCACATAACACTGAGGAACATTTACCCCGGCATTAATGGAGCGTTTAACAGCCTCCAACATCAACACGAGCACTACGCTAGAGTCTTTGCCAAAACTGCACCCACACGCGAGCGGGTGGCCTTCAGCAAGTAAAGACATAAGCCAGTCAATGACTGGCTCTGCCTTGTTGTGAATATTGCTATTCATAAAAGAACTCCTTACAAAGTAGAGGGAGCTCAGCCCCCTTAGGGTACTGGCCCCCAAGGGTTTATGATTGGATTTCCAAAGAATGTCGTGTTACCTGACACCCAGCTGTTGGCTTAGTGAGACTTGTATAGACAGCCTCAGGCCAATGGGCGTGATCCAGATCTGACATTTCAAGAGCAAATCCAATTGCTTCGTTTGCAGGATTATGATGCTCACGCAACCCATGGAGATTGATCTCCCGCCATTTTTCGGGAGGAAGAGAGTTGGTTTGTTCATCATAATCAAGATTAACGTAAACAGTTTTTGCTTCCATATTGCTTTCCTTGAATATTCGGAGAGCAACCCCGCTGGGGGTGTCCCCCCGTTGGGTTAATGGTTTCAGTCCTATTGGCTGATGCTTACGCCCAATGCAAGTTTTGAGCACCAAGCGCTTCAAGCTGTTTAAAGATTGACTCCACCTCAACTCGATCATTTTGCGGACCTCGATACTCCGAGGTGTCACGTTGTAAAATCAGGTTGACAATATCGTCATTAATTAATGGGGAAGCGAAGCAAGCACAGAAGTTGAAAGCATTGTAGTTTTCACCTGTCTGATACTCTTGGCAGATCGCATCGCGATTGCCTCTCTCATCTCCATAAAGGTTAAGCTTGATCAAATAGCATTTGCCATACACTTCATCAATGCGGCGAATGATATCCCGCGACATATCGTTAATAGACATATCGAATTCGGTTGGCATTCCGCCGTTAATGGCAAAGTATTCGTTCACCTTCTTGCTGATATCAGCAATCGCGTGATTGACCAGCCACTGGCGCAATCCTTTCTCCGTTGAGCTATCGCCCGCTGGAAGAGGAGTTCGCTTGATGTAATTGTCGGTGTTCAAGCTGGTTGAAGGCTCTCCTTCGCCAGTACATTCGTACAAAGTGAAGGAAGATCCAGCACTCTCCTGGTAACAAAGAGTGCGATTACCGTTCTTGCTACCTTCAAGGTAGTAAACACGGCAAAGCCCGTTTTCTACACTGTGAAGAGTGAGGTTTTCTGCATCATTTCTGATGATAGACATGGTGTATCTCCAATAACAGGAGGGAACACCTCTCCCAGTGGGAGAGTGCCCCCAATGGGTAATGTTTAAAGATTAAATGTTCAGGTTGTCCCTTTGGGTGATCGCAAAACAAAAAGTTTCAATGAGCACCCCTCGGAAATGCGCAGTAACGGTATCGAGACTTGCAAATGCATTACTGAATTTTAATCCGGTTGAGTTAAGATCTTCCCAATGATCCATTTTGCGGAACGGTTGGGTAAGGTCTTGAAGCTGGAAGGTAGAACCGACCGCCAAGTAAATAACAAACTCATCACGATAGCCTTTATCAGACTTCGCGAGCTCGATCATTTCCTTCAGCAGCTTATCCCCTAATTCCCAATTACGCAGAAGCATATATTTGGTGAGAAGAGGAAAAACAGGCTCTAGCCATTCAAGTATCTCATTAGAGTTTATTGAATCCCGCTCTAATGGATCAGCAAGACTAAATTGCTCCTTCATTACATTTCTAAATGAACTATGCAATTCACAATACTCGTGAATCATATGGCTCTTATTCGGGTAATGAATGATCTTTAGTAATGCTGTTATTGCATCGCTTAACATTTTTTCTCTCCAGTGTTTATGGGAGAGAAAACCCGTAAGGGAATTTCTCCCCTATGGGTTAGTAAAATGCTGATTAATTAGGAGCCAGCTACTCACTCTTCGCTCTCCGGAGAGAACAAAACCTTCTTATCGATAGCCCCTGTAGGGTTATTGATAAACTGGCTTTAAAAGAGTCCACCCCCATATTGGGGGTGGTAAAGTACGTTTAGGCTGAAAGCGCCTCAGCGGTAACTTTGATAACTGGGTATGTTCCATAACCGCTGTGCGCGATTTTCCCAGTACCTTTAGCTATGCCTTGTCTCTCTAGCTCTTTAACGACCTCATTCTGAGGCACGTCACCGCAAAGTGCAGTTTCGCTCTCCTCAAATGAGTGGCTTGGTATACAGACACTAATTACACCAGCCGGGCATCCATTTTCTTCAAAAATTTCAATGACAGGCTGATTGTTAGCATCATATTCTTTGATGCACGAAACGGTAAAATTCATACCGTTAACGCTGATTAGGTTTTTCATATTTTCTCCAAAAATGATTTGGAGTATCCCCCAGCAGGGGAATACCCCACAGGGTTAAGGCCTAACCCCAACAGGGGATAAGCCCCCGTCTGGGTTAAATTTTATTATCTTCAATCAACGAAAGTGAAAATGCATGGTTTTCATGTTCAACAATATCAACCCAAACATCTGCATCGTCGCTAACGTAGTCGGAATCATCACCATCATCTACACCAAGCATTTCAATAGCGGGTTTCGCATTAGGCATAACTAAGACTACAGATCTTGAATCACACAAATATTCACGAAGAATATCTGCATGTTCAGGTGGTACAAACCTTACTTTAGACATATTTGCTTCCCTCAAGGGTTTAAAATGGTTCGGAAAAAACTCGAAGGACTTGATGGCCTGACCGATCACAAGTAACCCAGTGTCTGTCTCCAAATAAGGCGATAAACCTGTAATACACTCCATATCGATCTAAGCGTTCGACCTGAATCCAGTTACAGGGGAGATCCCCCAAACTAGATGTAATGTTTTTCCCGTAAACCAATTCCTTAGGGCTAACCATTGGGCTCGGCATAGTTGGTTTAATGCCGATTTCGACGGTAAATTCTGTAGTACCGACGAGATCATCAATAACACCAGACAGAATTGACTTCGCCATTAAAGACTCAGCAATACTGCTGCAACCGGTTACTACAGGTTTGTTTGATGTGTTCATTATATTCTCCTTGATAAAAAAGGAGACCACCCCCAAATGGGGATAGTCCCCCATTTGGGTTAAATTGATATAAAAAAAAATTGATATCAGTCTTTATTAGCACCTTCCTGAGTCTGTGCAGCCGGTTTCTCGGGCTTAAGCTCGCTCACTGGAACTTCTGACTCAGCCCCAGATCCGTTGACAATAATCACCACATCCTCAGCCTCGATACTCTTCACAGTGTAAACACCACTGGAAATATCCATGTCTGGATCAGTCCACTACACTTCTTGGCCGATACGGAATGGAACATTCGTACTGAGGTCTGAAGTACTAACCAGCTTGTAATTATCAGTCCACTCACTCCCGCAGCTATTGCACCAAACCTTCTGCCAGGCTATGCCTGAGTCAGTTTGAATGCTTCCACCCTCGATACTTTCATCTTTTCAGATCAAACAAGTGCAACCACCACGTTGAACATACTTGGCTGACAGATCATCATCAGGGGTTTCGTCATCAGTGTTATTTGCTGCACCCAACACCGCTGTCTCAATACCTTCTAAATAGGAAGGTGAATTGACATCGATGCCTGCGATCGCATGGGCAAGAATCATAGACTCAATGCCATCAATCACTGCATCATACTCAGGGTGACCTTCCTTCAGCGTCGAGGTGATAGAACCACCACCATCACCGGTTAAGGTCACCTCGATACCAAAGGCGTCAAGGGAAATAACTTTCGGCTCGAATTGAGCATCAAGATCGCTCATTCCGGATTCTTCATATGGGTCGAACCGGTTTAGCTCATAGAGCTCAGGTATTACAGGATCTCCATCCTCGTTGGTGGATACTTGGAATACTTTGCCTGATGTTTTGAGCTCAACCTCCTCAGATTCGAGGTGCTGAGCATCAAACTGGGGTTCGACGGTATCAATGTTGATGATCTCACCGGAGGGGGTTACCTCACAGTCAGTCTCGACAGTACCTTCTTCCCAAATAGAACGATAAATAGCTTGTTGATTCATGAGAACTCCTCAAGATTTGTGGAGGAGTCCGGGCCGAAGGGCTCAGAACCCTCCGGTAGGTAGGATGCCGCAAGGGCACATTGATTTGCTGTTTGGCCTCAGCTGGGCTTCACTCTCTAAAGAATAGAGATTGAACTCTGATTGTACTGCACATTTTTAGAAACAGCTAGAATTTGAATCGACAGGTAGACCCAGTTACCCAGCAACGTGCAAACACCCCCATAAAGGGGCTGATTTTATAAGGATCAAATCTTTATAGTTGCTTTCTCCGCATAAATCGGATGCCATAATGACCAAGAGTGCTTACACACAACAGCGGTGCAACTCAGTTACCTGAATCCTCAGCATGGTAACTGAGCCGTTTTCCAGGGTACTTTCTTTGCCAGGTCTCGATAAGGAAAAGTGCTATTGAGCTTGCTGAATGTACTGAAAGACTGGCTATTCTAGTATCGACTCGAGAGTATCCTTTTTCCCTTCCATGAGCATCGCCACCATGGGTTCTCAGCGCTCCTATCCCCTCTACTACAGTTGTTAACCCTCTTAGAATAGTCAGTACGTCATTGGTAATTTCTGATGGAAATATGGATTCATCCGGTGTCAATCCCAAGGGCTTTCTCACAGCTTTGTAGAGTCCCATCAAATCTCTGGATTTTGGAAGAGCTGCTCCCATTTCAACTAACAGGGATCTACAAACACTTTCCAGTGTTGAGCAAGCAGAGGTAAGAGCACTTTCTGGATCGTGATGGGCATCTTTAAGTGCCCGTTCAAGGTCTCGCGTTACAGTATCAAGATCAAGAACTTTCGCCTTTTCCGACAGTTTGGAGGCCGCGACACCAGTGGCACCTGCTTCGAGTCGATTTGTCAGTTCAAGAAGCCTCAACTTCTGGCTTTCGAGGTTGTCATTGTCGTAGGCATTAATAGTTGTCTTATGAGCCCATAGTTTTTTAAGGAGGTTCGAGACTAAAAGACCGTCCTCGACTTCAATGAACGCCCTTATATGTTTTGCTTTCGATGTGCCGTTAAAAGAGTACCTTTCCTGGTAAATCTCAATGCCGATCTCATCTTCAAAGAATTCAGCCAATGTACGATCAGAGAAATCCAAACAATATCCTCCTTCCATATCAAATATGGAGTCAATCATTCTCATTTCTGATCGCTTTAATTTTGGCATTACAGAGACAGTCTTTGGATTATAAAAAAGTAGAGGGAGGTTCGCATAAACCCACCCTCACCAACTTAAAAACTAAATGATGCAAAAATAGGGCAATGATCAGAGATCATCTTGTCAAACTGACCGCTGAAGTTGAGAGCACCAAAGGTGTCGGAAACATACATGCCTTTGGCTCTCGGATCTACAATGATGTGATCAATGTACTGAGGATACTTACCGCCCCAGCAGCTAGATGTTTTCCCCTCTGCCAAGTTTGAAAGGTCTGCAAACTCCGTTGGATGGCTATCATCAATAGCTTTCCAAACACCTTTGTTACCGGCAATATCGAGGTTCAAGCGACGATTAAAGTCACCAAGTATGACGTAGGGGGTACCTTCTTCAGCACGATCATCAATCCATTCCTCCAGTTCGGGCACCTGCCGGTTGAGTTTCTTGCAGGCCTTTTTGCTGGAATCCAAGCTGGCTGAAAAACAGCCCGATTTCAGGTGTACCCCCAAAAGGCGGAGCTCACCACCGTCAGTGCTGATGGTGATATCTTTCCCAAACCGAACCGAGCCATCCAGTCCAAGCTGTTCGTAGTCTTGATGATCTGGAACGCTTATGCCTTTGCGTACAGCAAATCCTACACGCTGAAGGCCTTTAGAGTCTGGTCGGCGGCTGGTGAAGTAGTAGTTGTAGCCATCACCAAACACCTTTCGAGCCCAGGTAGCATCTTCAACTTCCTGCAAAGCAATTACATCAGCGTCGAGCGAGGAGGCATATTGAGTGAGCTTTTGGTAGTCGCTCGCGGTTCGATCGTTGTGACCGGAGCCTCCAAGCCAATAGATGTTCCATGATGCTACACGGATCTCATCGGCGGATACGAACGCTGAGAGCAATACTGTCAGCAATGCAAAATACTTCATTTGATTTCCTTTTCATTAGTAGAATTTCCTTTCGGATAGAAAGGGTCCGTCTGATAGTCACACAGCTTTTACAAAGTGCAAATAAAGATCACTCACGATCTGTTTTCATTGTTCCGTCCCTGAAAACATACGCTGAGAAAATATGGGACTATAGCTATCAATTAGTTCAGCTTTGTCCTGTCCGTACTTTTCTATGTCCACGATGACATTACCGTATGCAGACCTCCTCACATCATTTAAGGGATGGCTAACTATGTCATTGTTAATGGCTGCTGATGGAGCCATGAAGCCATCATAATTATCAGAGCTCAGTAACTTATCCCCAATTTCTTGGGTGACAGTTCCATGCTCATCTGCATTCCACATCTCTGGTAAATCCTCTGGGGACATCTCGTACAATCGTAGTGATGCGAACTCAAAGACCGCCATACGGAAAAGCTTATTGGCCATCTTGGGGCTAACCGAGTAATTGGAGATCTCCAGCATGGCATTTTGAATGTTGGAGGAGAGGTACATAACAGGGGTTCCGGGGGAGTTCCACCGCGCACCATTTCGGAAGGAACCCGTCTTCTGATAGTCGGCCCACCCGTTCACAAAATCCTTGTGTATGATCTTGAATAGTATCAAGCGAACTCTCCATATCGCATTGCGTCCAAGCTCTTGCGGAGAGTCTGGCGACCGACGATAGTACTCAACAGCTCAAGCGGCTCAGCTCCAGACAGTGCAGGGGCCGGTGTATTCAGCCACTCGCCAATAAGTTCATCATCGCCATCGAAAAACTCACGGAGTTCAGCCCACACGAGACTCAGATCATTGATCTGATCGGTTTGAACCTGTGAAAGCATGCGATTGTAGAATTTAGAAAAGTTGGATGTCTCTGTTCCTAAAGTGTCAGCCAAAACTTTCCGGGGAATTCTCTTGCACAGCTTCCGGAGAATATCCCCCTTCATTCCTTTATGGACAAGGCGAGACATTTCTATTGACGTTGGCACCTTGGCTTGCCCCCTCTTCACTACGGCGATTTCAACGGCTTCACCAGTGGCTGGACGATTGGAGCCAAACACTCTGGACTCAATAACCGACTCAATTGTATTTGCAGACATAAAACCTCCAAAAGACCCAAGTACTTATTACTTTACACCACAAGTATATATTACTTCGCCTAGAATATCTCTTTTGTTGAGGGCTTTTCCCTTAAACAATAGATATTCACCTTTAATATCAATACGTTAACTGCTCTTAGAGCTATCGCTTTATCTTGGAGGGCTGTTTTTTGTTGAATTGTTCCGTCATAACAATACAATGACTGTATTTATATACAGTGCCGCATGAATATAACACCCATCCCAACATCACTTCCAGCAGAGCCGCTGCCTCTGCCAATGCGAGTAACCAAGCTTGAGTGTGGCTTCCCCAGCCCCGCCGAGGATTACTCTGAGCAAGACCTGGACCTTAATGAACACCTGGTAACCAGCCCCGCCGCGACCTACTTTGCCCGCGCAAATGGTGACTCACTGACGGGAGAGGGGATCTATGACGGGGACTTGCTGATAATCAACCGGGCCGCCAAGCGCAGAAATGGGTGCGTTGTGGTGGTATCACTGGACGGGCAGCTGGCCTGCAAGATTCTCGATACCAACAACCGTTGCTTCCGCTCAAGCAATCCCGACTACCCACCGATCCCGGTACCGGAGGATATGGACGTTGTGATTGAAGGGGTGGTTACTCACGCCGTCCACTACCTGGAGCCGTGATGTACGCCCTTTGTGACCAGCGATCGTTCTATGCCAGCTGCGAGGCGGTTTTTCGCCCGGACATCCGGGGACAAGCAATCTATATCCTCAGCAACAACGACGGGTGTGTGGTCGCCCTCAACGACCAGGCCAAAGCAGCTGGGGTGAAAAAATTTGAGCCGTACTTCAAGCAGCGACTTCTGATCCAGCGAGCCGGGGTTCATGCCTTCAGTTCCAACTACGCGCTGTACGGTAACATCAGCGATCGCATCATGCAGACCTTGCGAGCTCGAACCCCCAGCGTCGAGATTTACAGCATCGATGAGGGTTTCTGTGACCTGTCCGGCATCCCTACAGAGGATCTGAAACCGCTGGGCCGATCGCTTCGGCAAACCGTTTGGAATGAGCAACGGATTCCTTGTGGTGTGTCCATAGCCCCGACCAAAACCATTGCCAAACTGGGCCAGTTCGCCACGAAGAAGATCCCCAAGATCGATGGTGTTGCTGTGCTTACCCACCCCCACCAATGGGAATGGCTGGCCAGGCGGGTGCCGGTGGCCGAGGTATGGGGGGTAGGCCGTAGGCTGAGTGCAACACTCACAAGCATGGGGGTGGTGAGTGCTCATGACCTGGCGCTGCTGGATAAATCACTGGCCAGGAAAATCGGAGGCCTCCCGCTGGCTAGGACTATCCGGGAGCTCAATGGGGAGCCTTGCATACCAATGGAGCTCAACCCACCGAGCAAGCAGCAGATTATCTGTAGCCGCTCCTTCGGCACAAAGCTCTATCAACTGGAGGACGTTCTTGAGTCGGTATCAGCCTTCGCCGCCAGAGCCGCCGAGAAACTTAGATCGCAAGACAGCTTTGCGGGCAGGGTATCTGTATGGCTGATGGCGGGCCAGCACCAAAGAGCCGGATTCTCTGAAGCCAACTCTGTGAACTTACCAGGTGGAAGTGATGATTCGCGCCGGATCGCCAGGGAAGCAGTCGCCATCGCAAAGCGCCTTTATCGACCGGGTGGCCGGTACATAAAAGCCGGGGTGGAGCTGGTGGATATACGGCCCCGTCAGTTCTGGCAAATGGATCTGCTCAACAGGGAAGGGGAGACCAACAAAAGCCCTATGCCAGTGGTAGACCAGATCAACCGCAAGTACGGAAGAAGCACTGTAATGCTGGCCAGGCAAACCGGTAGCGCGAAGTTCTCAATGAAACAGCAGAAACTCTCCCCCCTATATCTAACCCGTTGGCAAGATATCCCAAAGCTCACATGCTGAATGCCCACCCCATATAACGAAGACTGGTCGAGTAGGATTATCACCAAACCTGCTCGACTATCACAGTTGACAAATGAGTTATAATTAGAAGCTTTGAAAGCATCAACAAGAAAGGGATGGTATGTTAAAACGTATTTTACTGCTTAATTTCTTGCTAATAGCTGGATGTACAAATCTCACCACCAGCGATCCTCTGTTTCTGGATAACACGAATTCGTCGAAGTTATCTTGGTCAGCTTCCGGTCGTGTAACCGCCTGCGAAGCAACGACAGTAGAAGATATCTCATTTGAATTGGATAACAGTGGCAACTGGAAAACCTTCATTAAAGTTAAAAACACAGATCGCAGCTACAGGCCTTACTGGAAGAATTCAATTGATCTGGTTTTATCTAATTCAGATACCAATGCAGAGATAGGGCGACTAGAAATTCTTAATGAAGCGATGAAGGGTGGGCGCTACAAAAAATATGAAATGACCGGTATTTGGGATACCGGCCAAAAGGATTTCCGGGAATTGAAGCAAGCCGCAGTTTCCGCTGTCCATGAATGCTCCGGGCTGCATACTCTCGAAAAAACTTAGCCTGAAAGAAGATCCTATTCGGTCTCTCCCTCGAGCTCTGTACTGGTGGCACAGGTTGGACACCCAGCCGGGCAACGCTTGGCTTCAAAATCAATTGCCTCTTTGATCATCCCCGCATGCATGCACATGCCCAAGAACGCTTCGTCGCTCGCGGGCGTTTCACTTTCCGAGAGCAGACCCAGGTGGTCCGTCAGCGCCGCGATCGCTTTGGACACATGTGCAAGAGTGTCTGCCGTTCGGTCCTGGATTAGAGTGTTTTCGGGTTTATCCATGATATTACCTGCGAAATTGTTGTACTCATATAACAATACGCAGGGGGTCAAAAATCCCTCAGCAAGGGGTTAAGCAGGCGATTGCCTTGATGTGAGCCTGCTCCAGAGGGAGGATATCTTTTTCTCAAATGGAGCAACTATCAGCCGCTCATAATCTCGGTTATACCCCAGTTTGGTGAAATACCAAGTGAAGCTAAACAGCCACGCTAGGGCCGCTATGACAAAGACAAAGCCTAGCACTGATCGGTATTGTTCAGCTTCTGTGGGCGGCTCCCTGTCAGGATCTTGGAATAGAATGGGCTTACTATCTCTAACCCGGTCTCGGTTAAGCTTCTCCATCAAGGCCTTGGATTCCGCAATCTCTTCCGCAGTGGGGGTCTCCCACATGCCAACGTAAGCGAGTTCTGATTTGTGGACTGCGTAACTTAAACCTAATCCACCAGCAATCACCGAAATCACAACAATGCTGATCCAGACGGGCTTGATAATCAGGAGTTGAATAGAGGCGAGAGAAAGCCTTAACCACGATGGTTTAAAGCTATCCACTTGATCATCGGCTACGGGTGCTGGGGGTGGTAGAAGCGCCTTAAAGTTAACGTCAAATACCGAGGCAATGCTTTTTAATGTTTCGATTGAGCATCCCTCACCAGCCTCAATACGCTGGTAAGTGCGCTTGCTTATGTCTGCGGCTTGCGCAACCCAGTCTTGGCCCCAACCTTCGGCATCCCGGAGCCGCTTGATTTCATCGTGCTGTGGAAAAACTTTGCGAGACATCATCAATATTCCAGTGGTGAATTTTGAGCAATCGTCACAAAAAACTGGTGTATTAGGAACGACATGCAGGCGACATGGGCGATTTAAGGAAGAAATTAATCAAAAAGCTGCTGACAAATACTCAAACATTCGACTACAACGTCTATTGGCTCTTGGTTTTTGGCAAACAGAAAAGCCAATCTCTTTCGCTATCCTTCACAACAACGGCCTGGGCAAGCGCAGATTCAAGAACATAGTTCGCTCGATTGTAACCAACTCTAAGATGTCTCTGAATGTGTGAAATACCGTAGGAGCTGCCTTGCTCACAATGAGAAGGCAGCTCTCTTGCAAGAGCCTCATCTTCTTTGCTGTAATCGGAATCAGTCTTCATGGTGTGAATTACCGGTCTTCAGTAGCTTGGGTTCTAACTGGGCGCTCAGTAGCCGCTCCGATTGGTTGAACCTCTCCCAGATCCATTCCATCGCAGGTTACAACATGACGATAGTATTCTGGGTCGCCACCATCACAATCTGCTACTCCTGCTAAAGGGCCGTTATGAATGCTGTACTCGGCTTCCAGGTCATCTACTGTTCCTGTGACTTCAAAGCCAGCAACCATGGCCAAATCTCGTATTTCATCTGCTGTTAGAATCATTATTTCGAGCCTTAAAGATTAAGATTCATGAAAAAAAACGCTTCAGTGCTTCCCAATAAAGAAGTCTTACGGCTTCGAGCTTATGATACTCTTACCATGACTTCACTATCTGGAACGGGGATAAATCCAAGAGCTGTATAATACTGAGCTAAACGGCTTGCAGCCGAACCGGAGTCTTGAGTCAGGCCTTTATAACCCATAGCATCCCTCCACTCATCGTTTTCGTTGACAACATTTTCAAACTGAAGCGGAAAGCACTTCAAAGCAGTAATATCCGAGCCCCGCCCAAATAGTCGAATAGCTTCATTTATGAGGTTGCCGCATAACCCCTCGCCTCGATACTTTGGTAGAACTTCGATTCGATCTACAATAAACAGTTGGCTTTCAAATTCAGATATAGCTTCATCTAAAACATCAACAACCTGTTCTGTTAATTCACTGGTGTCCGACTCAAACAACTCTATGAACGGCGAAGTCTCACCCCTCGTATCCAGCAAAGAAAAGATATCCCACCCAGATCTAGCCGCATTGCACACATCAACACTGTAAAATCTAACCTTACCTACAACCTCCTGGTTATCGTTTTCGTCGTAGGTAATAACTTTTCCATTGATCTCAGTAAGAAATTTAATATCCTCATCAAAAAGCGTTGAAACGACACTGTATTCGACAGAATAAAGAGAGTTTTGCATTTTTATTAATCCATAATTGCTTTAAGTGATTACGTCCAGTGTTCCATGGTAGCCAGGATAAGCAAGCCGCCACGTCCAAAAAGGATATCTACTAAGAGGGAGCCTTATTCAGGCTCGTACCCAATTACAGCACCCGGTACCAATTGCTGCGAGACAGAGACAACAGGATTGGAAATCTCGGTATCAGTGCAATATTGGGTATATGCTTCCCAGCATTCTCTGTCTTGCCAGACAAGAATAGCCACATGAGGCAATTTGGAATTAATATCCAGTCAGCCATCAACAACACCAAGCTCTTCATTACTGGCAAGCCGGTCCAGCTCCGCGCCTATCAGGGTTATGCTTTGAGAGTGATCGACTTTATGAGATACGGGGCCACCCTCGAATTCTCGTAGCAATGCTGTATTGCCAGATACTGAAATTTTCCCTTCCATAGCCTATGCGGCTCTCCTATTTTGAAGCCAGTAAAACAGACGAATGCCTAGCATCAATACCAGCACCCCCAAAGCGATAAAGACCACTGGATCACCAATAGCTCTTGTATAAAGCCCGGTATTCACGAAAACCATATTGGTGAAGAGAATACCCATTACGACTCGGGCAAAATTCTTTTGCTGGCCATTTCTGGCTTCGATCATGAGCCAGATCAGACCCGTTGTGATGACTACCCACGGGAAGGTAATTTCCATATCTATCAGCCCTTCGTAACCCAGTAACTTTAAGACCACCAATTGTACCGCGTTAAACGGCAATTATCGTTTGGCATATATCCCCTTTACGGTGCTATTTATCAGCTCCCAATCAGATTATCAGCCGGAAGGCCTGTCTGATGTATGAAGTTATGGTCTCATTGAAAGTGGAATATGCAATACCCCCAAATCCTTTGGAGCGGCAGAACAATACTGTATGCTTGTACAGCCACAATATAAACTGAGGAATCCAATGCAGCAGATCAGAAAACGGCTATTTACGGGAACGATCGCCTTCATAGTATTTATGGGACTTCTCCAGGCGGGGATTGACCTTCACTCCTGGAGCGAGAAGCACAAGCGCCCCCTTGAGTCGAGGCTGGGTGTCCAGCCACCCCCAGGATATAAAGCCCAGCACCAGTCAACGGCCCACGAGATCATCGAATTAGAGGTAGAGTTCGGGCTTGTCTCTCATGAGAGAGGTGAGCTGGCCACCGCCATCCTGGATCGCACGATAGACGACTTCGCTGATCTCAACATGCCAAAGCAGCCGACCATGCACGAGCTGATATCACTCCTGAAGAGGGTGGGGCTCTATATCGGGAAGCGATACATATACGGTGGGAACACCTTTGCTGATGGTTTGGTGGACGGTGAGATAGACTGCGACCTCAGATCCTACCTGTACCTGGCTATTGCTGAGAACTTAGGAGTGCAGGGGGTGGGGGTGATGTACTCTCCAGGGCATGCGTTCATTGGATGGCGAAGTGCTGATAAACATCAATTTCCTATAGCCTGGGAAACCACCACTGATACCGGTGAGATAGCCAATTTCGCATCATCGCAATACCGTAAGGTATCAAGCTACGATCATGAATATCAGATCCAGCAAAGAGAAGGGGTTCTTGCAATGTACCGGGCGATCATTGCTGACCACCTGTTTGACAAGGGGGAAAAGACGCAGGCCAAGGATATCTTGTTAGCCTTAAGGGAAAAGGATGAGCTCCCATACTATCAAGCAGTCCTGTCACAGTTTGAGGATGGCATCGGTTATGCAAAAAATTATCTGTCACATACCAACAGCCAGTATGCGCGCTATTTGATTGCCAATGATCTTTACGACCGGGGGGAGAAAGAAGAGGCCCTGAAGCAATATCAAGCCATTTTTGAAGAAACTACTTACGATAAAACTGTTACAGACAGACTGGGCGAGTTACACGTTAAGCCCTGGGTAGGGTGGTACATCAAGAATATCTATGGCCCTACAGCAAGAGGGCTGGATCGTCTATTCGGAAATAAAAATGAATCTAAAGCGATTTCAGAATTGGCGCTAATTTTTCCGGTTCTGTTTATGCTATGGCTGGTGATTTGGTTTGGCATTACGGGGGTTATCGAAAAAGAACTAAACGATAGATGATTATTTGTGAGCGGGGGGTAAACTAGATAATAGCACCCCCCTAACAATTTCGACTCTCTCACCACTTCCGTATAGGCTTCAGAGTTGCATTCCTAGACGCCCAACAGGCGATGTAGAATCAAGTTCATACCTGTCTACTTGATACACAGAATTACAAACAAAAGCCCTATCTTCTAATTCAGTACTATAGATCCAATTCACGGGATCATAAGTAGATGGTGGCTGACGTACAGAAAATCTACCGTAAGTACTGTTTACACGAGCCTCAAAATCAGAATCAAGATTTATAATACTCTGGTAATAAGCTAAAGAATCTGCTTCAGTCTGGAAAAATAAATGCTGTGCTGGGCTAATATCATACCGAGAGACCACTGAAGGATTAATTGATATTGAATCAGCTTGCTTCTCAAGAACTGAAAAGGCATTCCAGCTTGTATAACCAAAAAAAGCAGATATTAGTTCGTGGGCATGCCCTATAGAAATATCGATATTAAGAAACTTAAAAGCCTTTTTCATTGAATACGAAAGATTGTTCAGGGATGAACAAACTACATAATCCATTCTGTCTCCTCCAGGCTCTACCTTTTCAGTAGAAATCTCGGAGGTCAATTGACAGCCCAAAAGATTTGCCATGAGGCTATTGATCTCTCCAGCAGTTTTTCCAGATGATAGGTGCTTAAGGCCTTTGGATATTCGCGTGGTCAACTTAGCGTTTGGTGCGTGATGAAACACCATTCTCGACACTCTGGCATACAATACACCATCGCAAAGAAAGCTAACTGTTTCACTATCCTCTACCTCCTCACATATAAGGTCTTCAAGTTCAAATTGCTCACGAACATGCGCAAGGGCAAACTCAAGTGATCGAGCCCCCTCTATGGTGTCATAACGGGAAATAGTACTTTCATCAAAATGCTCGATGTAATGCCAGTCCGGAGGGTTTATCTTGGAGTCAACAATCCTGAAGACATACCTAATGTTAGGGTCTTCAACGCAATCCATAATCGCCCGCCCAAACTTTGTTCTGGTAACTGGGATTTCGGCAGTATTGGAAATATTGCTTTCAAATGTTCCAAACTGATGCCATGCATCATGCGGTAAACCGATTCCTAACTTGGTTGCCTTGTCGGCAACACGAATGATGCCAGAAGTGTATATATTGGTAGACATGATGGCCCCTAATTGTTCTTCGTGACTGGAAGGGTTCAGTGCGTTGCCCATGTCACTATGAAAATTAGAAACATAGAAATATAAGGAAAGACCCAACTTTACCATTCCGCTTGGCGGAGCACTGTAGCTGGCGTGGGTAACCGTCGCTTAAATTAATATAAAAAAATGACAACTTCAACACCTTAAACAAAGCAATCGGCATAGATTAATCTTTAATCAGCCTCCGAGTTGCAACCGATAAGGCAACCTTTGATTGGTTTTGGGGCGACTTTATTCACATTAGGAGCCCTTTATCTGAGATCCGGTCATATAACACCTTAACGGTGATATTCCCAAAGGATGAAAATCATCCATCCGAAGTAAAATCGCATCTCGCAAAAGTTATTGCTAAATGCCTTTTGCAATGGAAGGGCGACTTTGAGCGCCAATGTATTTAACCCGATAGGTAAGGAAACGAGATGAGATTTAAAAGAATTGGATTGGCCACAGCTGCATTAACTCTTCTGGCCGGTTGCAACCTCAATGAGCCATTGTCTCTCAAGATTGCTCATGTCAACGACACACACTCACACTTCGACGAAGAATTTCAAAAGCTTGGGCTACCAGGCGCTGATGGTGCGCCTACACTCACTTATGCTCAAGTTGGTGGTTTTCCTCGGCTGAAGACAAAAATTGATCAGCTTCGGCTTGATGCCGCAGGAGAGGATAAGGATTTTCTGCTACTGCATGCTGGAGACGCCTTTTCAGGTACCTTGTTTTTTTCCCTGTTCAAAGGGCAGCTCAACGCGGACTTCATGAATCTCTTTGAATTTGATGCCATGGCAATCGGAAATCATGAATTCGATCTTGGAAATGAAAAGCTGGCAGAGTTCGCGGCTTCTGTTGAGTTTCCATTGATCTCTGCCAACACAAAGGTAAAGGGTGATGACGCGCTGCAAGGTGCCTACCTGCCATTAACCATTAAAATGCTCAAGGACCAGCCTATAGCAATTGTTGGTCTGACTACCGAGCACACCGAGATAATCTCATCACCAAGCGACAACACCAGATTCATTAAAGCCAAAAGGGCCGCTCGCAAAGCTGTGAAAGCGCTCAGACAATATGGTGTCAACAAGATCGTTTTTCTAACCCACCTGGGCCTCGAGGAGGACAGACTGCTTGCTCAATCAGTACCAGGCATTGACGTGATCATCGGTGGCCACTCACCCGAGCTGCTGGGCGATCACTCCAATATCGGTTTAGGTAACGAGTTTCCTAGCCCGATAATGGAAAGCGGACCAAAGGGCGATCCTGTTTGCATCATGCACTCCGGGGAATACTCGCGCACAATCGGTGTTACTGATGTCGAATTCAGTGGCGATGGGAAAGTAGAATCTTGTAACGGCCAGAATGTGTTCTTGGTTGGAGAAGTTTTTTCCCAGGGCACTCCGCCACAGCCTGTTGATTATGATACACAGCAGATCATTGCTGAATATATCTCCGCAAACGCCAACATCGAGATTGTACAAAAAGACCTGACAGCACAGGCCATGCTTGACCAAGCGAAGCTTGAGGTTGAGGCCTTCGCTTCTACGGTGATCGGTGTAACTGGTGAGCCGCTGTACCATGTGCGCCTCCCAGGAGATGGACATCCAGACGCAGGGGCCATTGAGAGCGGGAGTATGGTAGCTCCACACGTCGCTCAGTCGATGGCCAACAAGATGCAACAAACATCCGGTCAGCCCTACGTTTCCGTAATGAATGCTGGTGGGGTAAGAGCTGATCTCTCTGGCGAAATTACAGTTGGCTCCGCATATACCGTACTGCCGTTTAGCTCGACGTTGGTTTCAATGTCTGTAACCGGTGAGTCATTGCTGAATACGCTGAGCACGAATGTTTCTAATGCATACCAGATCAGTGGGGTAGCCTTCCCATATGTGGCTAACATTCGCTATACCATTAACCTCTCAGATCCAGCCACCCCCCGTGTTCAAGATGTTCAAATCAAGGGGCTCGACGGCATCTATCAGCCATTGGATTTGTCATCCCAGTACAACTTGGTAACCACCAGCTATCTTGCCGGTGGGGGAGATCTATACCAGTTTGAGGGAGCGGCGAATGTGACTGACACCGGCCACATAGATGCGGATATCCTGGTTCAGTACATAGAGAATGAACCTGGTGGTGTATTAAACAGGCCTAATGACTGGCTCTCTATAATTCAATAGTGCCTACGAATAAACCCGTCTTCGGAGAAGAGTGAAACTCTCCGAAGACGGATTTTTATCACAGGAAATAGGAGTAATGGTTTTAAGAAAAATATTTTGCCAGCACATTTCCTGTGCGGCCCCCAAGATATTTCATGGCCCGGCTTTCAGATTTAGTCGAGAGTGTGGGCACCCAACCTTGGCTGAAAAGAGATTTGACATCGGCGTTTAAACCGAAAGAATAATCCTCTTCTTTGGTTAGAAGAATAAATATTAAAGCATCTTTTGTTGCTGGAGGCATATCACTATTAATCACAGCAATAAGAGAGTTGGACGCATTAGCTTCGTCATACCCGTAAACTTTACCTTCATCAGATACATCAAACTCGTACAAATGCATGAAGTCGATGTCTCTGTTCGGCAGAGTAATTCCAAACCTTTCTAACACCCTTCTCTGAATTAACTCGTGCCATTGGTTAAATTGTCTATATTGAGGTTTAAACCAGTCTGGACAACAGGGATGATTCTCAAAAATAGACTCGAAGATAGTTGCACTGTCATCATTCTCATCAAGTGAGTCAGAGAAAGCATTTAATGAAAACATTACAGAACAGTGATATCTAACAGCACTTGCAGAATACAAAACATCTCCAGAATCAGGATGCTTTGCGGTAATTGTAATGTTTGTATGAGTATTCTCATCAAGACAAAGATCGTCGTAAAAATAAGAGCTCGTCTCTATCTCCATTCTAGGATTTATTAAATCAACCTCACTCATCGCTTTATCACCGATAACATTACTATTTATCCCCTGAGTATTATGATGTTGGTTCATATTTTAGCTAGGATTCAAACCACAAATCAGTTGCAAGCTCCTGATCCGGATCTTGCAAAAACCACTGATCGAAAAACCCCTTCAGTACTGTGTGGTAGATCTCAGGTTTACCAGATATCTGATCATAAAGGGACTCTATCTGCTTGAAAACAGCGGGAGTTACCTCTGCCTCTCCATCAAATCCAGACAGTTCCTTTCCGTCGATAGACTGGCATATTCTTGATCCGCAGCTCAGCCGAAAGACATAGATATCAAAATAGGCTTCAACGACTATGTAACGAAATTGACTGTCAATATCAGAGCAAACCATCTCAAAGGCTCGCTCATGGTCACCTCCTCGAATGACAGCATCGTAGGCATAGATAAAGTCCTTCTTTGACTTTGGAGTTAACAATAATGGGCCAAAGGATTGTAAATATGGCGGCTGATCTTCAGTATATTCAAAGCGAAGATTTAATAGAGCTGATAGTTGAAAAAATGATGCACCGCTGATCGGGGTCTTTCGTTTTATGTACAGCTCTAACTCTGAGCGGGAGCATCCCAAAAAACCAGCCATAACCCCCAAACTAAATGGAAGTGATTTCAGAACACTCAGAAACCAATCATCATCAACTAGCTCGGCCTGAAAACCGGTTATTTCTTCATGAAGCAGGGCAAAATAAGGTAGCCCCTTATAATCCATACCGTCTTCTAATAACCCTTTACAATGGATTTTAGTTGGTTTGCCAAGGTATATTGAGTCGGAATTAATCTCCAACGAAAAGATGACTGGTTTGTGGTGAATTCGTTGTCGCCTCTTGAGTGTGTTATATGTGATCCGCTTGTCTTTGCTAGAAATACCCCCTTCATATTTATTGAGCATCGCTCTATTCACATTGGCAAGGCTAGGCTCAACCGACTCCTCAACACGAAAATAGGGATCGAGTGCAGCTTTTAGATTAGCTGTGTGTCTGCGGTCTTTCCCATCAACGATGGTGATATCAGGTTTCTCAGAAGTAAACATATCATTGAGATCGTTGAAGAACGGAGTTAAGCGAGTACTTATCTTTATTTTATCAGGCACACCAAGCAATAACTTATCGTCGGCCCAAAGAGTGTTTAGCGCAGGAGCAATATCTACAGTGGTTGAAAATGGCACAAGCTGTACACCATGCACAGGAGTGCCCTCAATACTCAGGGAAACAACAACTAATGGTTCTAGTTTGAATCGAGATGCCAGTGTCATATCCAGAGGATCAGATACGGATATCACTCTGGACAGCGCATCAAGAAAGAAGTGCTGTGAAACTTGAATTCCCACGGAGTGAATAAGTTGGGGGGGCTCACTTTGCTCTAGTCTGCTCGTAATTAGAATCTCTTCGCTAAGAGAGACTAATGCGGAATCCCAGCCAACCATTCCATTGTTGCGTGATGCCTTGTCAAGGGCTTCCCAAAGCGGAATGTTATTTGCCCGCGCGTTCATAACTGCCTGATCATAGATTTCGCGGGCAGAACGCCCGCTGGGGAAAATCAGATTTTCATGCTCTTTGCGTAGTGCCATACTTGTTCCCTGACCTTGGCTGGAATCAAATCGTTATTGGGGCCATTTTGGCATACGCGATCTCTGGCGGAAAGATCTGGGAGTCGATGGCCTCAGGCTCACCGACCCAGATGAAGTCCAGGCCTCGCACTTCCATTTCCTCCTTTATGGCTTCGGCAATGGTTATCCTGGTCATTCCAGTTCGATATCTTTGGGGGTGCCAGACCGTCCGAATTTCCAAAGCAATGTGAAAAGTAAAACTGACGGGGTGAATCTGAAGAGCCGGTCTGCAATCGAAGCGATAGACTCTCCAGAATGGAATGCGACAATGCTCCCGACTACTGCACCTACGGCCAAAATAGCCATCAAGATCAAGTATGTTCTAGTTTTCACAGATTGCCTCCAATGCTTCATTTACTTCACTGGTGACAGTCACAGAAGGGATATCGCCTTCCGTAAGTGTGACTAGGCTTCTGAGGTGATGATGTAGTGACTCGATGTGCCGGGCAGCTCTATTGGTCAGGGCTGATGCTTCATGGCTTTCCCAAAGCTCGCGCACCAAAGGGGGTAACCCTTTCCAGCTAACAGCAGGATCTGGCTCAGATAAGCTGCTAAAGCGAGCGAGCGCTGATATTACATCCCGCCTGTCTGACTGGGCCTCGATCATAGTCACCCCTCCGAACATTGGTCTACAGGTAAATTCGACACCACAGTCAACCAGGTACTGCAAGACCGGGGGGATCAGTTCTTCAGATTTGATAAGAGCTTGAGTCATGCTTTGTCCTTTTATCCGATCAGCGCCTCAATAAGCACTTGCCATCCACCATATCACGAGAAAACGGGAGAGCAACAAAGGCGACCTCCTAATCCTCCAGCTGTCAATTTTGCCATACCTTGGCTGGTAATAATAAGGGGATCTTCTTAGAGGATAATTTGGGGGTGAGAATGTACTGACAGTGCATTTAAGTTGGCTGTCCCACAATGCTTGGATCAAATTATTTGGATTTTAGAGTGTTGCATAGTGAAAGGGTCGGGTTAGCATTTTCAATGTAGTCACCAGTCAATGAGCAACTCAAGAGGAATGAGAGATGGCCAAGGTTGCCAATACCCTGCGCTCCTACCAAGAGCAGAATAAAGATCACGTCACCAAGTCCAACCAGTTCCTGGTAGATATCGATAAGATCCATGAAGACCCAGGCTTTAATACCCGTCTTTACGAACGCCCTGATGTAGAAGAGCACATAAACAAGCTGGCTGATGCATACGAAGCAGGGGAAGATCTACCGCCCCTGCTCGTAAAGGTCATTGATGGAAAGGTGATTCTCCGGGACGGGTATTGCCGGATTCGCGGAGCCAGAATTGCAAAGGGCCGTGGGGCGGAAATCCCTAGACTTCCAGTAAAAGAGGTCAGGGGAGACGAGGTTGACCAAAGCCTTGTAATTCTTACCAGCAATGACGGATTGAAGCTTACATCACTTGAACGTGCGGCTGTGTATGTTCGTCTCGTTGGAATGAATCTCACTGAAGATGAAGTTGCCAAGAGAATTCGCAAGACACGCGAACATGTCCGCCAGTACCTGGCGTTATATGATCTACCGGTCAAGATTAAGGAATTGATCAATGCCGATCGGATTGCCTGGACGCTGGCTCTTGAGCTCTACAACGAGCATGGGACGAAGGCTATCGAGATCATTGAGGCCGCAGACCAAGAAGCCAATAGCAAGTCGGGGAAAAATAAAAAACCAAAGCGCGTTACGAGAAAGGCAGTTGATAAAAACTCTGGCTATCGCTCTCGTATTACTGGTCAGCTGGTTCGTGATGTTACGGACAGCATCTCCTCAGTAGTGAGCGGCCTTAGAACTGCTGATCGGGAAAACGATGGGTCAGCATTGGTTCGGTTGAGCCAAGAACAGATTGAGGCGCTGGAAGGGCTGCACAAGCAAATTAAACCAGCTCAAGATCCAGATCAAAATCAGGAAGAGCTGGAGCTCAGCTCGCCGGAAGAAGCCGTGGCCTAATCGATAGGTGAACTAACCAGGGTTGAGCTCATTGAAAATAAATTACAGTTGCCCAAGTAGTGTGGCAAGAACTGCCCAGGTTGCGAAGATGTTGTGCAACAGTAAGTACACATCTGACGCCGAAGCGTTTATTGAAAAAGCCTTACATGCCTGGCTTATTGAGTCCGAGAACAAGCAGGCCTTCAGTGATGATCATGAAAGGTATGCAGAAGAGGTTTTTCTGCTCTACAAGGAAGTCCGGCAGTTTGATGATAGCTACTACGACATCCACCCCCCAATAGCAATGATTATTGCAGGTATGCTTAAGGCTAATGGGCTTGAGGCAGCAATTGTAAGGTATGCGGATATTAAATGCCGATTGTATACACGGCTTCACTAAAGAGGTTGATAGATTTGAAAGGGAAAGGAACTTTCCATATTGGAATCAATATTGCCGACGTATTATCGAAAAGCGACCGGTTGCTGGAAGGGCTTATTACAGATGCAGAAACAGGGCGCAAGTTCACCCCCAAAGAAACGCGAGAGCTTCTGAAAAGGGAACAAGAAAAGGGTTTCACAATGTTCTCTGGATCTGGAAACTTGACCGATATCGATAGTTAAAACGGGCACGAAAACCCTTAAAAATTTGCGCTTTTGAATCTCCGCTTACAATGAAGGTAAGACTTAAAAGGAGATCCAGCCATGACACTTACTGTATTAATTCTGATTGCCGGTTTCATCGTTCACATTGCTCAGAGCAATTCCGACTCTTCAGCGCGTAGCAAGTTAACCACGCCTGACGGCCTGGCAGCTGAGCATTCCCGCAAGCTGGTCATGGACCCGTCCATGAATATGATTGATGGCAACATTCACCACTAATAAGGCCCAGTAAGGGCCTTATTCACATTAACTAATTAGGTGAGACAGATACTTTCGGTATTCACTAGGCAATGATTCAGGGTTTGTGATAACTCCATCTTCAATCAGCTTAGTGAGTTTTTCCTGCACATATGGACCAACGCCTTCCCCAGGATGATCTTTTTTTAGCTGGTCAATTTGAGACTGGTCTTGTACATCGATCTGATTTACAAGAACCCGCATTTTAAGTGCTTGGGCACGGTCTTGTTGTTGAGTATGTTCGCAGAAGCCATCGTACTCATAAGCCTTGCAGTTACAGTGTGAATCCATTTTTAAACATCCTCTTCTCATATTCCGATTCAACAATTCCTCAGCCTTTAGTTTCACGGATTCCGTAAATTATCGGCAGAACACTTGTTGAACAAGCCGGGCAGTCTGTGCAGTCAATCCCCTGGCCATGGATTCTCGATTGCCTGCAATGTTTATCACCTTCGGTCTCTCAGCCTCCAGAAAGGCTTGTAGGTGCTCTACGCAATCATCCCAAGGGTTTGCTACCAGATAAGGCTTGCAGTGTTTTTTACACAAGCTAATGGTTAGCTGGGTTCCAGTGCTAGAAGCATCAACAGCCATAATGATGGTTGCGTCTGAATTCTTTACGTTCTCTTCTGTTCTAAACCGATAATCGGGTGATGGGTGGGAAACCAAGCCAAACGCCTTAAGCTCCTCCGGCTTATTTCCTACTTCGGTTTTAAATCCTCTGGGGGCAGTCCCGCCGGTAGAGATGCCTATGCGCTTCGCGCCCACCAATCCACCGAGATCTGCGCCCGTTTGGCCACCGCTAATTATCTTGTCTGGAATATGCATTCTGGAATGACCTACAAGAGCTTCATTTCTAAACCAGTTGGGCACCTACGTACAGTGCAACCACTACAGCAGCAATTTCAATTACAGCAACAAGAGCTGTGATAATTGTCGCGTCTTTGCTTGTTAAAAATTTATAGATAAACATACGCTACCTTAGATTTTCTGCTACAACTCCATAAGTTTCCATGGTTGTTCCGTCAGGGCAGGTGTAAATCGAATACACACCCCCAGGAAGAGCCCCATTCAAATCATCACTGAGTTTATCGAAGCTGCACCCCTTCTCATCAGAAAGTTTCAAAAAATCACGAAGAGTCCTATCTGAAGATTGTTTTATCCATACAAAAAAACAGAGTAGTGCAATTGCAGCTATTACAGGGCCGCCTAACACTTTGAACCAATCGCTTAGATCAAGTCTCATCATTATTTCCAATGGCTCCTATTTTCCCAGCAAGTCATCAACCTGAGGCTTGATAGCCTTAATACCGGCCTCTACGCCCTGACGAATCAGCTCTTTTCTTCGCTCATCAGGGGTAAGTTTCGATAGCCTTTGCCGCTCAGCCTCATAGGCTTCATTGTGGGCAGCGGCTTTATCGCGCTTTATTTGTTGCTTGCTGGGCATGTCACAACTCCGTTATGAATCTGCATACAGCGCATTAATGGATTGAACCCGGTCTTCTGTCACCTCAACACCGTGGCTGGCCAAAACAGGTATTACCCGTAAACGCTGCTCCTTCTTGAAGCTCAACATCTCTTCTTCATGTTGCTTGAGCTGCTGGTTTGCATTTTGATAGGAGGGCTCAATGTGCTGAATAGCTCGTTTAACCTGGCGTTCAGCATCATCAAGCTTGTCTGAAGCTGACGAGAGCGCGAATAGAGACATCACGCTCCCTGCTAAATCAAGGGCACCCCCAAAGAACAGATCAAAGCTCAGATCCATATACTCGATGGCGGTAGTACCTTGCATGTCTGTAACAACTTGCTGATGAGATTCCAGTCTTGCATTGAATGCTTTTACCGCTCGTTTGGCTTCGTCGATATCCCCAGATGCGGATGAGTTCGACATCGTGGACATCAATGAAATGCCTTTGTTGCTGGTGGCCATGTCAAAGACTTCCATAGTCTGAGCAGATGACACCGAGGACTGCGCTTCCTGGATTTCTCTCAAAGCCTTCTTTCCGGCCTGAAGAATCAGATCGTTGAGTTGATCGCTTTTTCTGCGACCAGCCCGCGTTTTGGCCGACTCCAACCCTCGGATCACAGATTGGTCTCTGGAGTTACGATACAGCCGAATAAGGAAGTAAATGGATTTCTGCCACCAGCTAAACTCTGCGAACTCCAGATCCCTTTGGGTGATCAGCGCAGTCTTAGAGCCAATGTGCTCTTGGTACTTTTCTTTGAGGCCGTCACACTCTGATGCTACCTGCTGATAATTCTGTACTAACTGATGCATAACGGCACCCCCGCCAAATTATTTGAATGCTCAGAAATTTAGATTTTTTTCAATAATGCCATTGATGCCGCGTATTCTTCAGATTCGATATACTGCTTTGCCTCGTTTGAACTAAGAATCCGATTTTCTGCTTTTTCTTTCTTTGCTAAAACGCTATAGCAATCATTGCAGATGTGCATTAGAGCCAACCTAAAACTGTACGCTTCGCTTGATTTCGCTATTTCAAAAATATTATCTTCCGGGTTGATTTGGTTTATGTGGGAGGCTACAACCCAACAATTTGGACACATGCTTTGGAAGACAACTTCTGCTGTTTCAATCTCTTTTCGTTGACCGCTACTACATCCAATAATTGATATCGCCAAGAACAAAATAGCTATAAATTTCATGTTATTACTCCGAGTGTGGGGGTGGGAATAACCGATACCCTAAATAACCAAATTGTATCTTGCATGGCCGCAACCACCGTTCGGCATTCCTACCCTTTTCGGTGGTTTCTCGCCATATCTATTTTTATTTGCTGATTGGTGCCGGGAACCAGTGAGTCACCCAATCCAGACCGGCGCTTTCCTGGTCTCCCTCAACTACATTGCAGTGATCCATCTTCAGCAGCTCTTTCTGCTCATTAAGGGCCACACCGAAGAAGTCCTTCCCGAAGGGGTAGGGCATGGTTTCAACGGGAATAAAGTCCATTGAGTGGATCTGCTCTATAAGCTCTAAGCCGGGTAAATTCATAGGCTGGTACCTGCTGTATCTTCGATTTTACTTAAGCGACCAGAAGTTCTTTAGCCTCATGAACGCTCATATTAAGCACCTCATCACAGAAGCGATGTAACAGGGTATCGAGGTGCAAGAACTCTTCTTCCTCGCCGCACTGATCGCCAAAGTCGAGCCCGGCGTCAGCGGCTTTTTGCTTCCACTCCACCAGCTGGGCACAATATTCATCGACGCTGCCCGCCAGCTGTAGGTATTCAACAACCACTTTAAGCGTCTGACTCGGGCGTTGTGTGCGATAGATAGCTTGCTCTTCAACAGTGGCAGACCAGGATCGCTCGTAGAAGATAACCGCCCCGGCCTGTTCGAGATTTAGCCCTCGCTGCCCCACCCACGACGAGAGCAATACGGGCGCACTACCAAACCTAAATTGATCGTTGAGAGCTTTTGCCCGCTTCTGGATGTCCTGTTGCCCGGTGAACAGCACCGAGTCTATCCCTTGACCTGCGAGCTCATGGTGCAGGCGCTTAAGTACCTCCGGCGACTCTGCGTAGAGGATGACCTTACGACCGTCAGCGATCCAATGCTTAACGCGCTCGATAGCGAACCGCTGCTTGCTGGTGATGGGGGTGTGTAACCCCATGGAAGACTTACTTTCCACATGAGGAGAGTTGGCTGCTCGCTGTACGGCACCGATCCGGGCAAGCACACTCACCAGGTTGAGGGCTCGGCTGGTATCAGCATGGGCATTCTTGTACCAGTGGGCGAACTCGGTGGCAGTTTTGAGGTAGTGGGCCAAATGTTCCCTATCCCATTGCACCGTAAAGCTGTCGCGTTCCGGGTCCGGGCAATTCTTGAATATGGCCAGTTCGGGCTCGCTGCGTAACCGGCGCTGAATATTAGGAGCCAGCCACCCCCGGAATAGACTAAGATTGTTGATCTGAGGTACCTCACGCTTACCACCAGACTGCATTTCCTCGCGGAACTCATTTGTCACCCAGCGAGTGACAACATGGTTATCGTAAAAAGCATCTTCTCCTCGCTGCGTATCGTTGGCACTGGCCAACAATCTTTGTTCTACATTGACTTTTCCGCGGACGCCGTAAGGCTGGTGAGCGACACCGTTACCGGCGCTGGCCACGGCCAGTGGGAGTAAATCGCACAGATTTAATTTCTCTGAGGTGTTCCGTCCAAGACAATGAGCTTTCGCGCACTCAGGGTTTTGACCGCCTGAGTCTGCTGGGTATTGAGGTTCGCTAAAAGGCCACCTTCATCGCAAATCAATGTACTTATCTGGCGTCTCCAGCTCTGCGCATTGGTACGCACGATTTTGATCTTGGTTTCTTCCCGCTCTTCGGTACCGCGCTTGACTGTCTTCTTGAAGACAATACGGGTGCCCTGGCGCAAGGTGGCATACGAAACTAGGTTAATCTTGGCCGTGGGGGTGTCTCCGTTTCCCAGGACTTTCCACAGTGAAGGAGGGAGCCCCAGCTTCTGGATCTCCAAAAGCATTTCAGGCATCAATCCTGATTCAACCGCGATCATATTCCGGCCTTCGTGCATCATGGCCAGGGCCAAGGCATATCGGGCTTTTCCTGAGCCTTGCTCCCAAGCGCCTATGAAGCCATAGGGGGCAACAAGGCCTTCTGTCAGACTGTCAGCTTGGAAGGGTGCCAACCAATCAATACCAGCCTTACAAATTCGCTGCCGGTGCTGGTGGGCGATCTCTGGGAAGTGATGATTCAGCCCCGGATATTTCTGCTCCCACTGGCCATCGTTGGCTGCGATATCGCCGCCCACAATGAGTTCAAACCGGACAAGTACTTCATCTCGGCGGAGGGTTACCATGTGGCCATTATGCTCAATGGTGTATTCGCCCCCTGCGGGGGTGGCATTAATGATCTGGCCTTTCCCAATGCTGGGGCTGTTGAAGTTGCCGGGTTCAAGCAGTGTTCTTTGCTTGGCCTTAATCTGCACCTGGCCTGGGCCCTTGGTCTTCACCATCCGATACATGGGGGTGATGGCCCGCTGGTGGCGCTTAATCAGCTTGTTGTAGTAGCCACTCAAAGTAGGGGAGATCCATGCATCACCCCCAAATCCATTGATGCGATCGGCCAAGGCCTCCAGCTGCTGCTCGGGGTTATCCTGTAGCAACAGTACATCCAGAAGAAACTGGCCGTCTCCCTGGTACTCGATGCTCTTAGGAAGGCGGGAACCAACAGCTATATCGCATAACAACCCATTAGCAACTTTCGCCTGTATTAGGCCGCAATGATACTTGAGGACAATTCTACGGTTGTGGTGGTGCATCTCGACTCGCGGGTTGCCTGTCACCGGCAGGGTGATAACAGGCTCGGTCTGATCAACACCCGACAAACGAAAACGAAGACGACCGCTACGTTGAAAGAATTCCGGTGAAAGATTGAATTCTGGCCAGTGATCACCTTTGGCAAGATATGCCTCGCTAACCTGATTACGCTCACCCGGCATAAAAAAGTAAATGGCCGTAGAAACGCTTGCACCCTCAGCAACAAAGGTGTCATGGGGTAAATAGACAACCGCCTTGAGGCTAGGTTTGGATCGGCAGTAACCGTCCATAGAAACAGGCAGCACAGCAGCGGTAACCACTGCGGCATCTAAGGCCTGTTCCAACGCATATTCATGGCTAATAGCTGAGGTGGACTGACCAAAACGACCAAAGCTATTGCAGCTGTACGGTGTCAGATTCGGACTTTCCAGATGGATCGAAAAGGGCGGATTAATAACAGCGAAATGAAAGCCGCTCGCTGATAGGTCTTCCATGCCCCCAAGCTCAAACTGATAGCTCAGCTCAGCCTGGGCCGCATCATGGCAAAGAGCGTCAACGCAACGGGAGTCTGTGTCCAGACCATACAAATCAAGATCAACCGCTGGAGCACCTTCTAACAAACGTCCTGAACCAATGGCAGTATCAAGAACAGGATGCCTGGTAATACCCGATTGCTTACATCGCTCAATAATGGGGGTGAAAGATTGCCAAATTCTTTGGGCCACCCATTCAGGCGTAAAATACTGCGACTGGGTCTCCTGGCGTCTGCGGTGAAGGTCGGCCCGCGATACAGCTTTAGAAACGGTAGTCCCTTTAGATTCAATCGTCCTTGCAAGATTTCTCCAGATCATATCTTTCCCAAAAATTCAGTGGTTTAAAAAGACAGTAACCCGGAGCCCTCCATATGCAACCGGTGTTTTACGCTATTCCTCTAATACCTTGTTGAGCTCAATTATTGTACGCGTTCCTACATTAGCCCTGATGTGATCAGTTAATGCAGCCATGACACTATGGTGGAGCTTGTAGTCGATACTTTGGCCTAGGGTTTCAGTAGCCTGCTCTTTAGCCATCCATTCAACGTTGAACTCATTGGGTATAGACATCAATGCTTTGAGTAATCCGTGATTGGGCTTGTAAACTCTCCCTTCGTGCTCAACGTACACGGCATCCGAAATGCCTCGATCTTGGCTTTTTAGAATAGTGGGGCAGTGAGTGCTATTAATTGTGATGTAGGGGGGCATTGACCGGCCTTTTGCCAGACGGCAAACAATGCTTTTAGTGTTTGTTACATCTGAACAATAGGGCAGGTGTTTGATGATGAGGTCATGGAGAGAGTCTGTATTGCACTTGATTAGAGGGGGTGCTTGGAAGCCGGGATATATCGATGCAACCAGATAGTACCTTTCACGCCCTTGCAGGCCTCCAGCGTCGATAGCATTGCGGGTAACCTCTGTCAGGTGATAACCAAGCCTCTTAAGAGTTGTGGACAGTATCTTTCCTGCACCGGAAGATGCAAATTGCTTGACGTTTTCAACTAAAACCGCTGCTGGACCAATGATCTCAATTTGTTTAAGTACCGGATAAACCATGTCATACATCGTGCTCAGATCATCAAAGCTTCGTTCTTTCGCCCGTTTGGATTTAGCCGTTGAGTGATCATCACAACCCAGAGAAAAATGGCATAAAGTAATCGGTGGTGAGTTCGAGAGTAATTGTCCTAACCGATCAATTTCAAGGTGGTATAAGTCTTCGTTGAGAAGTACGCGAGGGGAACTATTAACGAGTGTGTTGAGTGCATGCACCTCTGTAAGATTTCGACCCATCGTTTTGTCTCTGGCCTCCTGTGGCCGGTGCTCCAGAACGATCTGGGCAGTCCACCCAAGGGCCTCAAGGCAATGAAGATCTACGCCACCAGTAAGGCCGACAAACGCATTGAGTGCAGAAGACTTACGGAATTTACTATGTATTGCGTGGACGCGATTTGCCATGGGTGTAAAACGTATGGTTCCCGGCCTCATATCAACATGAAATCTCTGGGTGTAGGCGGGGAAGGCCGTTTTGATCAAAGTCTCTCCAGCGAATTCCATTACGGCTTCAATAGGGTTGTTGGAACGACCACGCCGATATGAACGGCTATAAACCTGCTGGGGACCATGCACATCATGCACAACACTGAATCCTTGCATGGAACCATCCGCTACTGCTCTAACTCTCTGGCCCGGCTGAAATCCCATCACCTGGAGGAAGTTGCTACTTAGCCGAACCTTCTTTGTGTCACCGACACAATTGAAAGCCAGGTTTTTGGTGATGATATCTGGTTGGTGGAGACTTTTTGATTCTGGGAACATGGCTGGATACACCCCCACTGGTAATAACTGGAGAAACCTAGTTAGCACTTTGAGAACTTCGGCCTTATTGCCGTTGATACTTCTGAATATAGGTTAAAGAGTTACGGAGATTGACAAGGCATTCTGACTTCGCCCTTTCAAATGCCTTAGACTTTGGCTCGTTAGGGGCTGGCCAAAGGTACCCCTCAATTTTGAATGCAGTGTTCACCGGATCAGGCGAAGTAAGTCCGTTTCTGCAATCGGGGTATATGCAAACGATGGGGAAGTTAACGTATTTCTTGAACGACTCCCAATCCATCTGTTCAACAGCAACTATCGACTCTTCAAGCCTTTTTATTACAACAGATTTTGCTCGCATCAAAGAACCGGTTGAGATTATGAGAGGGTTAACAGCTCTCTCGACGGCTTCTGACTGGTAACGGTTTAATGAAATCACGAGGCCTCCTTTTTAACCCGTGTCAAAATGGTGCTGATAGCCCCAGAAGGCTCCCAACCTTCGTAAGTTATTGACTTATCCTTTGAGCCATGGATCTTTGAGCGGAGATACACTCTGCAAGGCTGGTTATCTGTACCTGTTTCCACCCCCAAGACATCGGCGACTATGGGGGTGGAGCTGTTAGACTTTCGGATGGTTGCAGTCGTCGGATCTGTGCCAAACGACACGCTAATAGTGACAGTAGAGCCCATTACTTAACCTCGATAGTTTTGAGGTTCGTATCAGCATAGCTCTGTACAAATCCCACAAGCGCTTCAAATACATCAGGCTTGAAGTGGAATTTAATCTTGTCGCGGAAGAATACGGCTTCAACTCCACCGCCCTCATAGACCTTTGTCCGACTTTCTACAAAACCGTTGATACGATCCTGTACAGCTTCTTCCGCTCGTATCGCGGCGTATAGGCACGTTACAAGGCCGTTAGCTCCTGTTTCAGCCTCAAAGGTTTGTGCGACCTCTTTGATAGAGTGCAGGGATCGAACACGATCATGAACCCAGCTCCCATAGTAGGAAGCCTCCAGGATGTAACGCCCTTTCTGTTTTTTCACCGGGAGGACACATTGTTTTTGGTGGTGCCGGTACGTGATACCAAAGGTGCTTCCCAATGAGTTGGCAGCATCTTTGAAACCCTCGCTCTCGATGGATACTGAAACCTTTTTAAGCTCAGTCTCTAGAGCTGAAAAATCGTAATGCGTGAGAGCGTATCGGGCGAGTTCGTTTGTCGAAGCATCAAAGATCGATTTACCGTTTTCAAGCTCAGGGTCATCCTCATAAAAGCTGTACCGGCGCGGAAAGGAAAAGCTGCTGATTTCTGATGGAAGACGCTCTGGCGTTATGGAAAGGTGCCCTGTATTGCTTGCGATTGTAGAGGCTTCGGAACACTTATTCTCAATCCATTTGTTTATAACCTCTTCTGTGCAACTCATTTCGTTTAGATGAGCAGCAGATTTATTGATGTAGTTGTATAGCGTTGACTCTGCTTTTTTAAACCGGTCAAACGCTTCTGAAAATGCTGCAAGCTCGGTTTTCAATTCTTCTCTCCAAATGTCTACTTGAGAAGTCGCTGATTCATCTTTTGTATCGTTAGGCTGGCTTGCTACCACCGCGAAATCTAACGCTAAATTTTCGGCTGTATTCACTGTCGCATATCCTTATTTAATGGTGTTCAGAGAAATCGGTTAACACTTTCACGTTAACCCGGCCTTTCGTATATGCAATGCGTGTTTTTAAAAGTATTTGAAAGTTTTGGCGTTTTAGATTTTTTGAGATTGTTCATTCGGTACAAAGCTAATTGTTCCTATTTATCTTTCTTGGTGCCGTTGTATCTCTTGTTTCTCGTGTTAGCTTTTTAGTTAAAGACCAAAGAAGGACTCTTAAATGGAATTCCCCAAGCCGAATGAGAGGGGCGTTTATTGCAAGAGTGACGCAATAGAACATCGTTACGAAGATCTGCGCCTTGTCGTCAACGTTCATGTTTTGCAGGTTGATGATCAGTGTTGGATTCAGGCCGTTTCATTCAGGAAAAAAGCTGAAGGTGGTGGTGGGACAATGGGGATGGGCTCGCCGCTAACACGTGTAACTGGTCTTCCAGGTAAGCATGGGGAATTAGATGCTGCAACCGAATCGGAGGCTTTGACCTCTGCGAGATTGACTTTAAAAGGGATCATTGCAAATGGCCTGTCCGAAGCTGGTGGTAAGTCGGTATGGGTAAGTACCTGGAATTGCGTTGAAGTTTGGGTATTCAATATTGGCAGGCAACGAGACCTATTTGAGGGGGTGTTATGAGCTCAAGAGAGCAACATTTAGTCAACGCACAAATTTGGGTTAACCGAGCAGTCCATCACATGAACTGCCAGCGATCGGGGTCTGATAGTGGTTTCGGGGTTCCGAGTGACGAGGTGATTACAAACTGTATTAAAAGTGCAATAGATAGCCTTGTAGAGAGTCGAACGGGGTATGCTGGCCAGCAGGAGTTATTTGGCTATGAACAATAAGGTGATCATTTTCACAACCAAGGCTAGGCAAGAGGTTACAGCAGTGCTCTGGGTGGGTGATCTCCCGGTAGTGGAGTTCTCCAAGCTGTACGACTTGGCAGGCGAGAATCTGGAAGGCCTTCTTCTTAGCGTTGATGAAATATGTTCCGACAGCTCATTTGCTTCATTGGGGGTGTTCCGTAAAAGAGTGATGATGACTGTGGAGTCGGTAAGAAACAGCAATGATCAAGTCGTGACCTCAGTGAGATTGCGGTACAAACCTTATGGCTAACAGGTCTCGGCAATGACCGCAGCAATAGTGTTAGCAAGAAGCTAACCTGGAGTGCTGGAGGTTACATAGTCAATAATTATTTGATAGGTCTTAGTTTAATTAAAATGGTGACTTTACTTCTTAAAATGTAATCTGCATTCATCTAACCAGCCGCTTCTGTATGCTTTTTGGTAGATTTTCCTTTCGCTTTTTAGCCATTCTTTATTAGATTTATATTGACTCGCAGACTCAATACAATCGGTAATAGTATAGCTTTCTCTTTGTTGAATAGTCATATGTGATCTACATTCTTCTAGCCAACCGTTTCTATATGCAGCGTTATAGGTTTTTGGAGAAGCCAAGGCCCAGCTTCTATTCGTGGAATGCTTGAGCGCTTCCGCTTTGCATTCAGCGATGCTGTGCTTTTTATTATTTTTCTTTTGCATGTGAAGAGCGCATTCATCTAGCCACCCATTACGTTGAGCTGCGGCATAACAATTAGGATTGGACGAACGCCATTCGCTGATCGTTGTATATTGCTGAGCGGTTTCGATACATAGTTCAAGAGTGTATTTTACTCTCACCATTCCAGCTTGTTTGTAGCAGATGCCGAGCCAATCTTTGTATTGTGCTCTATGGTATGTTTTAGGGCTTTTCTTTCTCCACTCTGTACTAGACTTAAATTTTTTTGATTCATTAAGACAGTCTTGAAGAGTAATAATTTCCCGCGCTAAATGCTGGAAACATGTGTCTTCCCAGCCATTACGCATAATAGATGAATATGCTTTAGGCGAATCTCGGCGCATTTCTGATTTGCTGTTGAATTTTTTCGCCTCTTGAGTGCAAAGCACTATATTTCTCCATCGATCTACCGGAAATCTATCAAAGAAATAATCTCTAATAGAATGAGCGTTAAATAGATCGTCATCAGTTACAGGGTATGCCTTCTTTTCTATTTTGAACTTAATAACCTTTAGCCATTGTTTTGCTGTGGTATATGCTATCCCGAAAGAGGCAAGATGATTGTAATTCATATCGACAGGATCAATAAGCCTATCAATCATTAACACTACAGCTAGTTTAAAAGGCTCCGACTTTCTGCGAGCCTTGATTTCATGATCTATCTTTTGTCTGTCCATTGATAACCTTTTTTTCGTATCTTCCTGAACGTCTTTAAAAACCTGTCCAGCTTTAGCCTTCTGGCTGTATGGGCATTTAAGTGCTCTAAAATACTTACTAGCAGTTTCAGTGCTTCTCCATTCCTACGCATCTTTTCAGCTACAGATTCTCCCTACCCATTCTTTTTGTTCGTTAATTGAGCAGACGAAAAGTAGAAAAACAATTACAAATTTAAGGGCGTGTAATTTGACAGATTACACAAGATGGGAATATGATAATCCTAACATTACAAAGATAGCAATTAAATCTATTCAAATATTACAAAAGGCAGCGCCATGCAAGGTATTGACTTCATGTATAAACATCTGGGTCACAAACTGGCTGAAGAGTTCGAGCCTGTGCCAGCGACCCAGGATTCCTGTTGTAGTTGCTGTAAGCGACCATCAGCACAGTGGGTAGATAGCGACTTAATGATCCCTGCCAGTGAATACGGGCGTTCCACTAATCATTGCATGGCATGTCACACCCTATTTCATCCATCCTTTGAGCGCCTCGGCCATGAGGGCATGAAGGGAAGTAAACCAACGGCTTTAAAGTTAGGGATGCTGAAAGGCTGTGGTGCCCTGATCACCCCCAATGAGAGCATCTTGTACGCCCCGAAAAAGTACTTCCCAAAGTTTACAGCCTGTAAGAATTCGATCTTTGACGCGATCATCGATCAGGGAGGGAAGGCTGTCGTAGATGATGTGTTGGCCAAAACCTGCCAAGCAGATTTAACACCATTTCTGTTCATCCATAACTTTGGAGTCAAGAAGGCCGAGCTTGTAGCGAACCTGCAAGTATCTGAAGGCCAGGCCATAGCTGTTTGCTCAGAGGAGTGGACGTATGAATTGCCTTACAACTTCTCAGAACTACAAGCCAAGTTTCAGGAGTTAGAAAAGAAACAACAAAAGGCTTGGTTGGATCTGTTCAAGCGATCGAGCTCAAGAGGTCTCACCCCTGAAGAGGTTACTGATCTAAACCAGCTCACAAATAGTATTGATGGCTTTGTGCCACTGCTTCAAACCTTAACTCACGACCCACATGTGCGTATTAAAATCGCTCAACTGCTTGGAGGGTAATTGATCGTGTCAAATTTAGTTTCCTACTCAGAATCATCATTCATGCTTCCAGTCTCTCAGAATTGGCAGGATATTCATTCCTTGGTTTACCAGGTGGCGATGAATGGCGAAGACCGCAAAGGGCAGAGAGACTTCATCTTCTCTGTCGATGGTGACAATCGATTGATGGGTGATCAGTTGCTAGTAACTGTCCGTGGTGGTGAGCTCCCGACTGAAGCGCAGCCTTCAGTCTATGGCCTGGATGTTACTCAAGGACAAACCATCTCATTAACGCTGATACTCTCCCTGCTAACCAGTATTAACAAGCCCGACTCTAGGAAAAAGACCACGATTGTTCAGAGCGCCCCTTATGACGATTGGTTCGCAAAAACCATGCTTAGAGCAGGGCTAAAAGTAGCTCGGTTTACGTTTTCTGATCAACCAAAAAAAGTTGCTCAGAAAGGAAAATCTATGATCTTCCTTCCCAGTTCTAGGTTCACATTTACAGCTGAGATCGTTGACCTATCGCTATTTAAAAAAGCTTGGATCGAAGGAATTGGGGCAAAGCGAGGTTATGGTTTTGGGATGATGGAGATAGTCAAGGATGAGCTTTGATTCTTTGTCTCAAGTCGTCACTAAATGCTTCTCGCATGATGGTTGGCTGGTCAAGTCTCGCGGGTTCACGCATGAGCCAGCACAGCTTTCTTATGCTCTGGGGGTGGTCAATTGGCTGGAAGGTAAAGAGAGCCAGCCGCTAGGGTTCCTTGAGGGGGCCACAGGCGTAGGAAAGTCTCTAGGCTACCTTGTGCCATTGCTGGCCCATCTATCTCGAACTGGTAACAGAGGGTGCGTTGCCACTCACACACTGTTTCTTCAAGATCAGCTGTTAGAAGCTGATACTGGAGACATATCGACAGCACAAGCTTATCTATCCGCTATGGGCCTGGTACAGCCAAAGATTGCTCAGCTTATTGGTCGGCACCATTATATCGACCCTCTACGTTTTGAGATGATGCTTATTGGCTGTATCGAAGACGGCATTCAGATCAGCAATAAAAAAGAGTTGATAGCAGGTGCTTATGAGTGTGCTGAAGCTGGTGGACGGATAGAAACTTTCATTGACTCGTATGGCCCGTTCCCTCAAGTACTGGATGTTGAATCTTGCTGCCTGGGAGAGGAAACCGATAACAACCCTGCTTACATCGATCAAAGGCAACGAGCAAGTGATGCTGACCTCGTTATCACATCCCATGCAATGCTCTTGCTTAACCGGGGAAGGCCCACCGGAAATATCTTTGAATCTAAAGATCGTCCAATCTCTCACGTCGTTATTGACGAAGCAGATCTGTTACCCCATACAGCTAAATCACTGTCTTCAAAGAAACTAAGACCAACAAGCATAAAGCGGAGCTTTAACCAATTCCGCCACATCAGCCAGCCTATTACCCGAGACTGGATTGCCAAGCTGGCTGAACACTGTGACAACTTAAAAGGGGAGCTGGATCAACGTGCTGCCAGAGTATACAGCCATAAGCCTGTGGTTTTTCTAGGCAAAAATGACCGGTTTGAACAATCTGTTCTACGTGAGGCAGCATATGCTAAAGATGCAGCCGGTGTCATCATGAGCACACTGAGAAAGAAGCGGCTGCATGCTGATCATGAGCTTCGAGTTCTGATTGATGAAGCAGAAGAGGTGACCACATTCCTCGACGCTTATTGTGGTGATAACAGAACCAATGCAATTGGGGTCTCATGGACGCCATCAAAACTGTATCCAACACTAGAATTAACAAGAGCATTCCCAGGAGAACGAATCAAATCCTACTTCTTGGATAAGGAGAGGGCTAATTCCCGCGTTCTATTCACAAGCGCAACCTTAACCAATGGACGCAAAGGCGGGTTTGAAAATTTTAAGGGTGAAATCCAGATCTTCGGTGACAGCTTGTGCTGCGAGGAATCAGTACACGAGCCAGTCAGTTTCGGAGATTGTGGGTTTGTCCTGGCTGAAGTATCCAAAAGCTTACCGGTTCTTCGATTAGAAGATCAGGCCACACAGCTTTGTTCGACCTGGCTTGATAAGGCCGCATCGCAGATCCAACATGCTGCGAGGACTGGCCCCTCATTGTGCCTAACGGTCAGTCACAAAGAGTCTGAATCTCTAGCAAAGAGGATCAATGGTGTTCCGGTTCATATCCATCGCCCAGGTGTGCCGCTTGACAATCTGGTGAATGAGCTTGAAGAAACTGGTGGTGTCATCATCAGCCCATCGTGTTGGCATGGTGTGTCAATACGGTCCAGCAGAGGTAAACAGCTATTCACAAATCTGATTATTTCTCGTATGCCTTTCTCACCCCCATCACCTTTTTGGGAGCAGGCGATGCATACGCATTTCAAGGCGAAGGGGTATCCCACAAAGAAGATTGCTTCTCTTGTTTGGGCAATGTCATCTATGGACGTGGTGAGGAAGCTACGGCAAGGGTTCGGTAGGCTGATACGTCAGCGCAATGATTCGGGCTTTATATGGATTTGTGACCCTAGATTTAAGCCCGCCGATCAATTGCCGGGGAGAATTCAAGCCTCTTCTCTCGCGAACGCCGTTCCAGCCAGGTTCTGGGAAAACTACACCGCAGCTACTATTTTTGATTCCGCTTCGGACTCTGCCTTGGCTCCAGCCAAATCATTTGAATTGCCTGAGGAGATATCTACATGGCTATGAACCCGTTTAGATTAACGATAGAGCTTAAGACGCCTATGCAGGTGGGAATGTACTCACCAAGGCTAGATGGTTTGCTTTGGCATACCCTTTTTTCCCACCTGGGGTGTCCTGTTCGAGCGGTACACAGCTTATCCGATTATCTCCAAATCACTGGAAGTTCTGGAAGTGAGTACTTCAAGGCTTCAGGTATGTGTTTTGCGACCGTTAAACCGCAGCCTGGCCAGAAGGTTATCGAGTCTTTGGTGGGGCATAAAACAGCCAAGGCGGGCGTAATGAGATCTGGCATTGATCTTTCTCCTGGCAATTTTAAACCAACTGGCAGGAGAGGTAATTCGTATAACAAAGTCCAGGTCCTTGGTGGACCATACAAAAACCGCTTGGATTCCAAACTCACCTATTACGCAAGCCATGTGGTATTCGATGGGGTTGGCAAAGGGGAGGAAGTTGCAGATTTGATCCGTTTTTACATTCCTGCGATTGGAGTAAATGCGAACAATGGCGCAGGGACTATTGGCGATATATATCATTCTCAACTTCCGGCGGATACAAGCTTGATTGATGCTTCCGGCTTCCCTACTAGACCCATCCCGATTGAAGACTTCTCAGCTCTATCTGATGCACCTATTTCTCGAACCGGTGAAGCTATTCTGGTACCGCCATTCAGGGATCAGAAATCCGTTAACTGTGTTCTTCCTGAACGCATCCGTAAAACCGTAATTTCAAAACCTGGAGTTTAACCATGAAACAGACACTTTCTTTTGTTGGAACAATTACCGCAGTCACCCCTTTAGCGGTCTCTCGCCCTAATGACAATTTCCCTGGGGGTGGACACTCAGACAAGATGCAGAGACTCCCTCGAGCTGGGGCCAAGCATCAAGACACGCCCGTATTCTTTCCCGGTTCAACCCTGAATGGGGCAATTCGTCGTGCAGCAACACGGGTGGTACGACGAGCTCTTACAAAGACTAACGGAGATGAAAATCCCTTTTCAATGGATGACTTCTACATGCTAGTTCAGGGCGTAGACACCGCTGACATTGCCAGTACAGAGGGCAACACATCTGGTTTGGTTGCCGAGGAAGGAGAGCTGCGGGAAGCCAACCCCTTTATCAGTCTCTTTGGTCGCTGGGGGCTACCTGGCCACTTGGGGGTGTCTGATGCAATGCCAGAAGGATTAGACAATGCCGTTATGTATGTGACAGGCAATGGGGCTAGAGTGAACGAGTGGACCCGTCATCCCGAAGCGATTAACTTCATTCGTCCCGAAGATAGAGACCGCATTAAAAAAGTACTGGTGGAAGATTCTCTGGCCCAGAAAGACATTGCTGAAATGAAGGATCAAGTTAAGGGGTTAAAGAAAGAGCTTCGCGGATCTGATGAAGACGAAAAAGCAGGAATCAATAAGACTATCACCAATATTGAGTCTGAGATAGATGCCATCAAGAAAAGCAAGGCCGGTGCAAAAGAATCAATTCAGAGACCACTGGATGGCTACGAGTGCATTGCGCCCGGTACAGACATGACTCACAAAATGATGTTGACCAACGCATCTCAGATTGAGCTCGGCCTTCTTATCCACACCCTGGCCGAGTTCTCCCGCGATCCACGTCTTGGGGCTCACCGCCGTCATGGTGCTGGTGAAGTAAAAGCGTTCTGGGATGTCAAAGTAAGACCAGAGGGCTCATGGAAACCAGTAACCTTAGGCAGGGTAACGCTGTCTTGGGATGGGTTCGAGATTGAGGATCTGACAGAAGACAAAGTCCTGACCACGGCAGCAGAAGAATTTGAACGTGCCATAGCTAACCTTGAAGAAAATGGCATTAACTTTCTGCGCTTCAGTAAAATCGCTTAAGTCATTGGTAAATTTAGGCCTCTTGTTAATTCTCAAAGATTTCAATAGGTTAAAGTTAGAGGCTTTCCCCAGAGCTTGGGGGTGAGCGGTACGGATGATCATTCAATAGGGAAGTTTTGTGGGCTTTCCCCGGAGCTCGGGGGTGATCGGAATGAGTACGCATGCAAAGACTATCACTGCTATGTTTCCCCAGCACTGGGGGTGAGCGGATTGCATGGCGCTTCATGACCAGTAAGAGATTGTATTTTCCCCGGCTGCGGGGGTGAGCGTTGTTGGAACCCAAAACATCGGACGCAAAATGATCGTTGTTCTCCAAAGCTGGAGGTGAGCTGATAGCCATTATGTCTATTCATGACATTGTTCCCCAGTTTGGGGGTAATCGAACTATTAGCTCTTCAAAATATGCGAGCTTGGTTTTCTTCCCTAGAATTGGGGGTAGTTGGTCGTCCGCGTAACGCACATACCTCATTTTAGTGCGTTTCCCCAGTACTCGGGGGTGAGCGGAGGATAAGATAAATACCTTCCAGATAGTGATCGTGTTTCCCCGGAGCTCGAGGGTGATCGGCTTGTCGAAGCATTGGCTGAGTACGGAGGTTAGTCTTTCCCCGGTGCTCGGGGGTGAGCGGTAAATGAGGATTACCAAGAATGGTCAAATATCGTCTTTCCCCGGCACTCGGGGGTGATCTAGGTGGAAGAGGTAGATGTGTCGAGCGGCTAAATGTTTCCCCAGCACTGGGGGTGAGCGGTGCGCCGTCGAGATTGCCCGGCTAATGATGCCGTGTTTTCCCGTTGAGCGGGGGTGGGCGTTGTTGAAACCCAAAACATCGGACGCAAAATGATCGTTGTTCTCCAAAGCTGGAGGTGAGCGGCATTTGAGATGGTTTCTTGAGGCGGAGAAATCGTATTTCCCCGGCGTTCGGGGGTGAGCGGTTAGCCAGCACAGGAGAGATAATTCCCCCCTGGTATTTTCCCCGGCTGCGGGGGTGAGTGGGACGTTGGTTGGTAGCTCAAGGTCTGCAATTGGTGTTTCCCCAGAGCTTGGGGGTGAACGGCAATAACGGGTTGCGATTCTCCATGCAACAAAGGCTTTCCCCGTAGTTCGGGGGTAATTTGGAGTTAGGAGTTCTCAACTAAGAGTGAATGAGACTAAAGACCCTATTGAGAGGGTCTTAATCTCAGTTCATTTCCATGTCGGAATCTCTCCAAATACTAATAGGGTCAGTATTTGAATCATACCTTCTATACATAAAATCATCGGATTTTTTCTTACGTATATTCATCTCTTCGCCATACAAATAGTCGCCCCCTTTTCCCAATTCATCAGTTGCTATACGCCGATATAAAGCCCCTAAAATCTTTAAAACGGCAACAAAACAAAATACATACACCAAAATTCCACTAAGTATTAATCCCATATCAATCTCCAATCCCCAGACAAAACATCATAACAATGCAATAGGCTCCTCACTGATATTTCTTAAAATAGCGATGCTTGACGAGGAGTTGTTTCTGTCGAGCCTGCATTGATTGATTCACGTAGCTGGCTTATTGACTCTCTCAGGCTTTCAGCACTGAAGAACTTGAACTCCCTAAGTTGATTACCATTGCGGCCTAGAAGGTAAAACAGGGTTTTATAGGCTCCCTTTTTTCTCGCCCCCGGTACACCCGCATAGGTTCGGTATCCATACATCTGCTCTCTGTAGAAGTTGTCTGGTTGAGACAAAGATCCGAAGTGCGCTTTGACTTCACTGTCTGCCACGTCGAGAACAGATGGAGAAAGAAGAGGTCTCAGTCGCACGGACTCTGCGACAACATATAGCCTCCCGTTAACGATAAATTCAAATCCCCGGCAATCACCGCGAGTACGGATCTCGCCCCCACCGATATCTATTTCGTCTTCGTTGTGAGGGATCATCTTGTATGGCGGCTTCATGATTGTTACGCCGTGATAAAGCTCTGTTGGAATGATCCGGTATGCATTCAGGTAGTCAGTGCCAAAGTCCCCAAAACCACCACCAGTGACAACCAGTAGATCTTGCTGGTAGGAGACAGCCTTACTGGTTTTAAAGTGCTTATCTTTTGAATTGAAGCAGCTGAGCGCCATGCAGATGCTGGCATCATTAGCAGCCTCAAAGAATTCAAATGGTACCCAGATAGAGCGACTTTCCATATTTCACTAAGGCCTGCGCCTCACCCCCAAACATTTGCGTATCTGCAAAGATGGTCGCATGGGCTTTCGTATATGCAACTGGCCAGGTAAAAGCGGTTCACATGGGGCTAATGCCCAAAACACTACATGTTGTGGTGTGGTGCCAGATTTCTCGGGTTTATACTTCCGGCAAGCACTACATATAGTGTTCTTATTCGGCGTAGACGGTTACCGGGAGGTCAATCGGCAATGTTTTAGCTGCCCCCGTCTCTAGGGTCACTTCAACATGGGTATAGCCAATCAGCGGCTGAACCTCTGTCACTACAGCCGCGTCTTTTTCATAACCAGTCAAAGAAACCACATGGTCTGGTCGGATCTCCCCAGCGAGGAGTATTTCTGAATCAACTGTCATCGGCTGGCTCTATCTCCTGATGGGCTCATTTACTTTCTTGTAGGGCAGCTACGCCACATTCGATTCCACCCCAGTGAATCGGTTTATGATGTAGCTGACAACATCTTTCTTGTAAGGCTTAGCAAGGAATTCATTGAACCCGGACTCCAGGGCATATTCTCTATTTTTTTCCGTAGGGCTGGCGGTTAGCGCAAAGATCAGCTTAGGCTCGATGCCGTTCTCCTTTTCGTGAGCCCTGATTTTCTTCACCAGTTCAAACCCGTCCCATATGGGCATATATAGATCAATAACCAATACATCAAAGTCATTGTTTATGTACTTGTCCCAGCCATCCCTACCTTCCTTGGCCTCATGAACCTCGATAGGCGAAGAGCTGCAAATTCTTTTGAAGGTCGCTCGCGAAACAATTGAATCGTCCACATAGAGCAAAGAGAGGCTGGTGGTCTGCGGCCCAGGCAATGCCAGCTGGGGGTGGGGGGTCTTTGCCTTGGGAAGTGAAACCCGGAATTGGAAGGTAGACCCCACCCCCAGAGATGAGGACAGAAGCGCGAGCTCTCCCCCCATTTTTTCAGTTACCCGGTGAGCAATATTTAAGCTCGTTCCAATGTCGGTCTTATTCTTCACCCCGCTGGTAACGATCCCGGTCACACGCTCTGCTTGTGCCCCGGACATTCCACAACCGGAATCCCGGACAGTCACCAGTAGCGTACAGTAGTCACTCGATGCCCTCGTGAGGATAGAAATAGAAACTGTTACCTTCCCTCGGGAGGTAAACCTGATCGCGTTATCAAGCAGGCTTTCAGAAATATGTTAGATTATGATGAATAACTATCAGCCGACAGAGAACAGAATGCCGCAAGCAATATCGTATATAAGATTCTCAGCGAGGACGCAGGAAAAAGGGACTTCGATTGAGCGCCAGATCGCAATGCGAAAACAGTGGCTTGAAGATAACCCTCAATTCACACTATCAAAACTATCAGAGCAAGATATAGCTAAGTCAGCTTCGAAAGGTGACCACCTCAAGCATGGCTTAGGACGCATCCTGCTAGCAATTGAACAAGGATTAATCAAGGAAGGTGACTACATCATAGTCGAAGCAATAGACCGACTAGGAAGACTAAGCCAAGTCGATATGCTTGATATGATCAACAACATAGTGAAATCAGGGGTATCTATTGTCACGCTAGAGGACAACCAAACTTATTCGCTAGAAAGCATTAACCACAATGGCTCCTCTATATTTATCCTTGTAGGAAAAATTCAGCAAGCACATGACTACAGTCAAGCCCTTAGCAGACGCATATCCGCCGCTTACACAAGAAAACGAGAACAAGCAAAGAAAGGAAAGAAAATCGCCTTAAACACTCCTATATGGCTCACCAGCAATGGAGAATTAATCCCTAAAGAAGCCAGCATGGTTAAAGAGTGTATAAACCTATATCTAAAGGGATATGGGCTCAGAAGAATCATTAGGCAAGCTGGGGACAAATACCCACACCTAGAAACAATCGGTGAGCGTACACTGAAGCGATGGTTTAATAACCCAGCACTAGTTGGCCAATGGAAAAATAAAGGAGACCCTATAGATGGGGTATTCGAGCCTCTTATATCTTTAGAAAAGTATTATGAACTAAGAAGAGAACTAAAACACCGCTCAAAGTCTATGTCTCCAGAACAAACGTATAGCCTTTCTGGTCTAGTGTTTTGTCACCAATGTGAGTCTCGCTTCTACTTCCGACGAAAGCTATACAACGAGGAATACATCATTTATGCAAACTGCTCTACATATCTCAAAAAGGGCAAAGCCGTTTGCAGTAACAATACTACTTGGCCATATCAAGTTTTAGAGTATTTCCTTAGAACAACTTACGGCGAACATCTAAAAGAAGCGTCACTACAGCAGGTGAGCAATGAAGCCACCCAAGAGCTAAAAAGTCTTATTGGCCAAAAAGAGGACAACAAGGCACGAATGGACACCACCACTAAACTATTAATTGAATACCCTGAAAACCCTAGCATTAAAGAACAGTTCGCCGAGCTCGATAAGAAGGATCAATCCTTAAGAACTCAAATTGCTATATTTGAAGAACGGCTAGAAACACAAAACCCCTCCTTGCTTACCGCCAAGCTAATGAAAGAAGACCATAAATTTAAGCTTGAAGCAGCACTAGACTCTACTTATCTACGAGACATACTGCACAAGGTAGGCTACCAAATTAGGGTTAACGGTAAGACCCTGTCCATTAAATATACATACAAAGATGCTACAGACGGGCCTATAGATACCCTAGTGAAATTAACCCTGCTAAGGAGGTCAACTGCGCATAAATGCTATGTGGCGGAAGACGTAACTCACTATAAATGGGGAAACAAGAATCAACACAACAAGAAGGTAACTACCTTCTTAGCAATTAATAAGTATGGCTCTTACCTTGAGGCAGAAACAGAAAAGGAACTGATCTCGCAGCTCCTAGATAGGCCCAACTTCTCAGATGCCCCAGATATTCAAAGCGCGACAGAGCAAACGATAACCACAGAAACACTGAGAAGGCTTAATGACATACAGGGTACGGGCAATATGACTACAGAGGAATTTATTGATGAATTCTACAGTGAGGTCATCCAGCCTTAATCCTCCATGAACATACACCTAACCCAAAGAGGGAGACCCTCTCAGGTGGCGCACAGGGACTTCAGGGAGCCGATAAAAAGAAAGTAATAGTAGGGTACTGGGTCAATCCTTCGGCCTGAAATCATTAGCTAAGAGCCCCCAAGAGCCTCAACTAAAACAGAAACGGACGCCAAACAAGTGTCCACGTAGTTATATTACAATATAGAATGCTCTAATGTACTGTATGCATGATTAAATAAGATTAAATCATATTAGTATATGAGCTTCTCAGGTAGTAATGTAATCGTAAGTAACCATAACAATACAAGGAGCAGTCTACTTGATTGAGAGCAACCTTCCACATCTCACAGCATCTACCCTTAACCATTACAAGGGCTTGCCTGTCCAAACAACTGAGCACAACCCTTATTTCCTAGAAATAGTTGCTAATACATACCGTGAGCTAACCACAATCTGCGCTAGGTACAACAAAGTAATTGTATTCCGAGTTGATCTTTTCACTCCTACAGTTAGGACGCGAGATGGAGCTTTTAAACCACTTAAACATGCCTCTGATATTAATATAAAAAACTTCAGAAAGTCAGCTATCAGGGAGCTTGAGAGAAAGTATAAGTCAAAGGTTGCCTACCAGTGGGTAAGAGAATACAAGAAGTCTGAAGATGGTGAGGATAGATGGCACTGGCACTGGTGGTTTGCCGTCAAGTGCTCAAAAGACAAGAGGCCTCATACTCAAGCTAAGGAAGCCCAAGATATAGTGATTAATGTGTGGGATAAAAAAATAGGGGAATCGCCAGATAACAACGCATCAAGTTGGTTTTATCTTGAAAGGAAAGACTTTTCACCCAGTCAACGGATGGAGCAGCAGAAACAAATAGCATGCGGCTCCACAGAAGATGCTAATGATGTCTGGATTAATAGGAATGCAATCCTAGGCAGGAGAATTAATAAAGGCATGGTAATGGGAGGTGTTGTAGACGAATGTTTTTACACTCTGACCTATCTGGCTAAAGTTGTTTCTAAAGTTAGATCCAATAGCACAAAATCACAGCACATAAGCAGATCAAGCCAACAAAAAACAGATGACCAACGAAGAGGTCGGCAAGAAGAAATCGAACGGAATCTCGCTGATATACACACAAGCCTAGCCGAAGAACTACAACCTATAGCGATGCAAACCAATACACCTGATTAACCCTGATAATTGCCAACTTAATTTAGTCAGCATAATCGCTTATAGCTACCACGAAAGCCCTTCAATAGGGAGATTTGCTTAACAAGCCTCCCTCCCTACCACTTATCTAAGGATGAGCAAAATTACAGAAAGAGCATTAACTAAACCGATCAGCCTAATCTATAGACTCGCCGAACAATATATTATCTAGATTCTCAACGCTATCGTTGTTGAGGTGATGGCAACCCTCAAATTTATCAAGATATGCTTCTGCCTGCTCTGACAGGCCGTTAGTTGCGGTAATGATTAAGAAAGCGAAATCATCAGATACTTTTGAAAAGGATTCGACTATAAACCTCATCTCTATTAGAGAAACGGGCTTTACAAAGTCCGTACAATACAAGTAAAAGCGATTATCTCCAGCTTCTGCAAACACTATATTGTCTTCGACAGCCGCTTCATCTTCATCAAAGCTTGTAAGCCATTCTTGCGACTCAAGTAATAGAGAAACCCTTTTTGTTATGAAGCTTTGATTATCTTGAAAGTCGATTTCCTCCGACTCATCAGAGTGAGGTGTTTTACCGAGCAACTGTTGTGTGAGTTCACCAAGTTGGTCGTGATGACACAAGAGCACCCCTAAACTACGAGCAAGCTGCTTTGCTGACTTGGTGTAAGACGTGTTGGTAATCACTGCGGCATGAATGGCATTTTCATACCCCATTCCCGCATGTATTTCCTGTACAGCCTTATTGCCAACTGGTTGTGAGTACAGCTTGCACTGAATGACTAGCTTTATGTCATTGTACTGCGCAATCACATCTACTCCTTGGTCGCCCGAACCACTTGTTGCTCTAGCACTCCAACCAAGGGCATTCATACTTTCTGCAACTTGCCTCTCATATTCATAAGGATCAGTAACTGAGTCTAGGTCATGGCCTTGGGTGCTAGGATGACTATCTAACAATTCATTAGTGTAGCTGGCAACCAAAGTAAATATATCCTCCTCGACTTGCTCGTTTAAATTATAAAATTCATGATCTCCAGAGGAATAAAGCAGCGCACCGGTATAGGCTTGCCCCCAAAGCCTTTTATTTTTGGCTGCATCGATATAAAAATCATCAATGCCATACTCAATATCAAATTTATGGATTCTTGAAGCCACAAATCGTTTGAGCTCTTTTACCCAGTCATCTCCATTTGAATCTCCGTATTCGTCAACATATATTAATTGGCGACACTTCCTCGTTAAAGGCTCTAAATAATTATTGTCGGCAAGGATTAGAGCTATGTGCGATAGCCTGATGGAGGTAAACACAAAAAAAGCCTTTTCTGCGCTAGAGCTTTTGCTGTTGTTGTTAGCAAGTAGCAAGCATTCATACTTTACTGATTTCGGAAGGTCATTCAGCAAACGTCCGTTTACGTAATCAGCTTGAAACTTGGCAAAAAACTCCTCCCGAAGTTGAGCTGCCGGAGTAGTAACTTCACTTAGAGCCTCAAAAAACTTACTGAACATGAAAATCCTTCCTCTTAATGCTCGATTCTTTTAACTATACCCTACTGACCACACCAGCATGAATACAAAAACAATACCCAAGGCGTATTCAATAGGGTTGAAATTTACAATGAACACAGATAGCATGCCAACCTCTAGAGTCAAAAGAATACAAGGTTGCTCAACTATGTCTCATGTTGCTTATGTTCGAGTTTCAAGTGTTGATCAGAATACCGAAAGGCAATTAAGCAGTACAGGTATCAAATTCAGTAAAATTTTTGAGGATAAATGCTCTGCTAGCTCAACCAAGCGCCCAGAGCTTGAAGCCCTTAAAGAATATGTCAGAGCAGGCGACACTATCCACTCTCACTCTATAGATCGTTTAGCGCGTGATCTAAGCGACCTAAAGGCTCTTGTGAGTAGCTGGAATAAAGACGGGGTAAGCGTCCAATTCCATAAGGAAGGTTTGCATTTCAAAGCAGGAGAGAATAGTTCCAAGACTGCTGATTTAATGCTCAATATACTGGGGGCAGTAGCTGAGTTTGAAAGGGCTATGATTCGTGAGAGACAGCAAGAAGGGATAGCTAAAGCCAAGGCCAAGGGAGTCTATAAAGGCCGCACCCCCACTATCGACAAAGCCGCAATTCTTGCTGAGTTGGAATCTGGTCTCTCAATGCGTAAGACTGCTGAGAGACTGGGGGTGAGCTTATCTACTGTGCAGAGGGCTAAGCAGGCTTAAAGTTAACTACACAGGAGATTTAAATCGTGGGCGATGATAACACCCCGAATACGGATGAAGAGGGCACAGACCCTAATATTCACCCTACTGAGAAGCAGCTACGGCAGCGAGAACAAGAGATATTGAAGTATCTAGCGAGCCAAGGTGACCACCTGCGCCTAGTTGACGAATAAATAAAATCTATTAAAATCAGTGGGTTACAGATATTTTACAAGTCTATGCCGCTATAGTTACCCTCCAGCAAGATGTCAAACAACGCTACACCTAATCTATAGATATTTTCGTATATATATAT